>Ga0315909_10000768_pt1 | contig 43038 bp, 37 predicted proteins | sample LakEriMetagenome_11_FD_203527 | JGI IMG/M metagenome (GOLD analysis project Ga0315909, IMG submission 203527) | Freshwater fungal communities from buoy surface, Lake Erie, Ohio, United States - Buoy 2 MA125 | ecosystem: Environmental > Aquatic > Freshwater > Lake | place: USA: Lake Erie, Ohio... | reverse complement strand
GCGGTGCTTCGCAGTGCCATCGGGAAATCCTTGCCGCTCCTCACGGCGGGGGCGCGGGGTTCGATGGAGAAGCGCGAGCGCTGCTTCACTTGTCATAATCAGGGCATGCCCATCATGGCGCTGGTTGCGGCGCAGTCGCGCGGCATTGCGATTGATGCCGATGAGCTGCGGAAGCAGGTGCAGTTCACCGCGGATTTTCTCGCGAAGAACCGGGAGAACTATCTCGCCGGAAAAGGCCAGGGCGGCCAGTCGGACACTGCCGGATACGCGCTGTGGGCGCTCGATAACGGCGGCTGGAAACCCGACGCCACCACCACCGCCGTGACCGAATACCTGCTACAGTGGCAGCGGGACCTCGGCCATTGGAAGCCGCAGTCGCGCCGTCCGCCCACGGAGCAAAGCCTCTTCACATCAAGTTACGTCGCATTGCGCGGGCTGCGGACCTTCGGCACGCCGGAGCAGCGCGAACGAACCGACCGCCGCACGGAGCAGGTGCTCGCATGGCTGGTGAAAACTCCCGCGGAGGACCACGAGGATCGTGTGTTCCGCCTGCGCGCATTGCACGCAGCGGGCGCGCCGGAGGCTGAGATTCGCGGAGCGGCAAAAAAATTGCTCGGCTCTCAGCGCACGGACGGCGGTTGGGCGCAGCTCGACGATATGACTTCCGACGCATACGCGACCGCCACTGCGCTTGTGGCGCTTCATCAGGCGGGCGGGCTGGCAACGACGGATGCTGCGTATCGCAAGGGCCTGCGCCTGCTGCTGACGACGCAACTCGGCGACGGCTCATGGCATGTGAAGACGCGCAGCAACCCCGTCCAGACCTACTTCGAGTCCGGCTATCCACATGCTGCTGACCAGTTCATTTCCATCGCCGCCGCCGGCTGGGCGACGACCGCCCTCGCGCTCGCGCTCCCATTGGAATCCCGCTGATGGTCACCAGCGTGTGATGCCACGCAGAGCCGCAGATGCGAAAAGATGAGTGGATCATCCTCCCTCGTTTCCAGCCCGGAAATCTCCATGATCGAGACCGCGAAGTTTGCGAACGTCGTGCTGCCCAGTGCGTCGTCCTTTGAAAAAATCCGCACCTCCACGAATGGCGCGCGGGCGAAAGAAAATCCCTCGCGGACGGAAATTCGGCTTGTCGAAAACCGCGGCGTCCCCAGAAGTCCAAGCCAGCCACAGTTTGGAAGACCCCATGAATGCTCAATTTGTCCAATAATATGGCAGAAGGAAAACGCCCATACGGCTTGACCGCTCTTGCGGTCTTGAATTTTGTATTTGTCGGCTTTGTTGCCGTAGGTGCCCAAGCTCTTTGGGCGCGATATTCGCTTGTGCCCTCAACTCCCGACGTGGCGATTACCGCTTATTCACTCACGCAACAGGACGGTCCCATGATCCTCATCGCGGCCATTCTCATGTTGGTTTCCATGACCCTTCTCATCGTCTCCGGCATTGGATACATCGGCCAAAAGAAAATTCTCGGGCAACGCGTTGGCAGCATTTACGGGATGATCGGCATCGCCGGGACCGTATTGGTCCTTCTCGTCGCTAAGACGGGCTTTGGAATCGAAACCATTATCGGTCTTACCTACCCGATTCTTACCTTGGTGCTCCTAAACACCACGTTCAAGGAAGACTTCGTCAATCCGTAAGTCCAATCCCGCAGCGGGCACCGAGAGGAACGGTCGTCTCCTAACTGCAGCGCGAGCGGATCTCCGCCCCACATGAATTCGCACATCGGGCTCATCGCCCAGTATTCGATGCGGTTCGCCATGCGAACCGGCGGAGGAATCATCTTCATCCTGGTGCTATTGACCGTCGGGTTCAGCATCGCAAGCCACATCAGGCGAAATCAAGGTACACGGAATCAATGTGAAAAACATCAGCGCGCTCCGTGGACGCATGTCCATGCTCCCGCAGGATGCGTCGTTTCAGAGCGGGATCCCCGTCATTGAACAGCTCACCTTGTTTGCCCGCCTCAATGGCTTCGACGCACCGGCTGCCGCGAAGGCCGCGGCAGAAGCCCTGGACCTCGTCGGATTGCCGGACGTCGCAAAAAAGAACGCCCGCGCGCTGAGCCACGGCATGTTGAAACGCGTGGCGCTGTGTCAGGCGTTCATCGGCCACGCAGAAGTGATTTTTCTGGATGAACCGACTGCCGGCCTCGACCCCGACAATGCGCGCCGCATCCGTGATCTGGTGAAGGCTTACAAGAAGGATCGCACCATCATTTTTTCGAGCCATAACCTCCAGGAAGTGCAGCAGATTTGCGATCACGTCTGCATCCTGCACAAGGGCCGGGTGATGGAATGTGGCACGATGGATGAACTCACCAGTGCCTCCTTCCTCCTGCGCGTGACGCTCGACCGCCCTCTCGCGCCCGCCGCGGAAGGCGAACTCACGGCGCATCCGCTGGTGGCTGGCGTCGTCAGGGAGGACGATCTTTCCTTTCAGATGAAATTGAATCTGCAAAATTCCAGCCAGAAGACGGATGCGATGAAGATGCTGTACGACGTGCTGGGACGCCACGGGCTTTTCCCGCGCAGTGTGAACGAAGGCGCGAGCTTGGAAGCGCGCTTCCTCGAAATCACAGGCGGCAAGTTCGACGGCGGATCTTCCTCGTAAGGCATCGCGCCGTCGCCGGGTAATCCCTCCAGCTCCACAAGGCGTGCTGTTGCGCACGCCGAAGACCCGCTGCCGATGCCAGAACGCCTTTGCACGGAGTGCACATGATGGCTAGCTTGCGCCGCATTGTTCGCGCGATAAAAAAGCTCCGCGTCCCGCTCCTGATGGTCGCGCTTGTTTCCGACTGCGATCTCGCAGCGTCGGCAGCCGACACGCCCCACTGGTCGTTCCTCCCGGTGCGCAAACCCGCCATCCCCACGGTGAAAAATGCCGTATGGCTGCGCGACGGCACGGACGTTTTCATCCTCGCGAAACTCGAAGCGGCTGGTATCGCGCCGAATCCCGATGCGGATCGCTCTTACCTTTTTTCGCGTCGCGGCAGGCGGGAATGGCATCTGTCTCTATTGCCCGGCAAGTGCACGCCTCCTTCCGTCGGCGGCTACAACTGTGCGTAGAGGATCTCGAGCGTGAGCGCGCAGTAGGTGGTCACGAGCACGGGATTGTTTTCCTTCCAGCGTGCGGTGTCGTTCAGCCAGGAGCCGTCCTGCTGTTGCAGTTTCATGAGGCGTTCGGCGAGCGCGAGGCGCCAGTCGGATTTCTTTCCGCCGACTTCGAGTTCCGTGATTCCCGCGGCGGTGAGGCCCTTGGCCATGAGGTGCAGGTAGTAAAAGTAACCCGACTTTTCGAGGCCGGGATTTTCGTCGAGCGTGTAGTGCTTGCGGAGCCACGCAACGGCGGCGGTCACGCGCGGGTCGTCGCTTTTCACATCGGCGTAGATGAAGCTGAGCAGGCCCGCGTAGCTCATCGAGCCGTAGCTGCGGAGCGCTTTGCCGCCGCCTTCGAGCGTGACTTCGCCCGCATTGCTGAAGCCGGGGTAGTAGATAAAGCCGCCCTTGTTGTCCGCGTCGCCGCTCGCCCAAGGCTGTTTGTTCGAGGGCAGGTTCTGGCAGCGGGCCACAAAATCAATCGCGGCATTCCAGTTCAGATCCTTCGTGCCCGGCTTGTCGGCGATGAGGTGCTTCGTGGCGCGCAAGGCTTCGAGCGCGACGACCGTGTTGTCGAGGTCGGGATGCCCGCGCTTCGGGCTCGCGCCGATGCTGCCGTAGCCGATGCCGCCGTCCGTCTCGGGTTTCGCCATGCCGGCCGCCTGCTGGCCGACGACGTACGCGCGCGCCTTTACGAGAGTGTCGAGATCCTTCGGCTCGTTCGCGCCGACGAGGGCGAGCAGGCACACCGAGGTGTTGTAGTTCGCGAGACCGTTTTCCTTGCTGTAAATCCCGCCGTCGGGCTGCGTGAAGCCGCGGAGATACGCGTAGCCCTTCGCGACGAATTCCTCCTTCGCAAAACGCCCCGTCGGCTCGCGCTGGAATGCGATGAGCGGCAGTGCGGTCAGGGCCGGATGCAGCGTGTCCTTGCCGAAGCTGCAGTCCGCATTTTGCTGCGCGCGCAGCCACACGAGGCTGCGGTTCAGCGAGTCGCGGATCTCGTTGCGGAAGGAGAGATTTTTCCCGTCCCTCGGGAGCGGTTCATCGGCGGCGCGCGTGAATGCGGAGGCTCCGAATGCGATCGTGGTGGCGAGGAATTGGCGGCGTTTCATTTGGCGGGTTTGTCCTGGAGTTCGAGTCTGATGGAAAATTCCACGGGCGTGCCGACGGGCGGCACGGCATCGGTCTTGACGAACCAGACGTGGTCCTCATTCGCGCCGGTGCGCGGGTTATTGATGAGCGCGCCGGGATACGTGACCATCGCGGCAAACGTCCCGTGCATTTGGGCGATGAACTTGTTCTCGTAAAAATAGCTGCCCGTGTAGAGCCAGGGGCCGTCCTCGGCATTCACGATCTGCACGGGTTTTTTCGGCGTGAAGATTTTCCGCATGATCCACCGTTCCGCCGGCAAAGTCTGATTCTTCCCGTTCTTGTCCGTCCATTTCACGCTGAGGAAAATGCGGTCGCCCGTGAGCTTCGGAGCCTTCGCGAGAGTCGTGGCATCAATGCGCCCCGGCGCCGCCGCGCCATTCTGCACCATGCCTTTTGCGCCGAGCAGCAGCATGGCCATGTGGACATCCTGCGGTGCGGCCTCGCTCGTGAGGAGGCTCTCATGCACGGAGCCCTCGGGCTTCACGAGCAGGTATTCGAGCAGCCCGTCGGCCATCTGCACCTTTGCGGAAAAACTCACCGTGGACGTGTTTTTGTCGAGCGTCACTGTGCCGACCTTGAATATCCCGGGCGCGATTTCTTTCGGCGCGGAAAATTCCGGAGGAGGCTGCGCGTGCAGTGCCGCGGGATTCGCGAGGAACGGCGCGGCGGCGAGAATGGCGATGGCGATGGCGATTCGGGCGGACATGATTTTGGGGGCAGGGGAACTAAGCTGACTTCTAGCGCCGGAGCAACATCGGTTCCGCCCAGGTCCCTCTTCCCGTGGCGCCCTCGATGCGGAGCACGAGGCTCTCCGCACCCGGCACCACGCAGCGCAGCAGCGCGGGCGGATCGCCCGCGCCGAGCGGTGCGCTGCGGCCCGCGAGCTTTCCATCGGCGCACACGGAGAATGTGAGCTTTTGCCCCGCGGGCGTCTCCATGCCGGCCGCTACGGTTGCGGAAAATGTGCCCGGCCCCGGCGCAGGTTTCCACCATACTGCCGCGCCGGTCGCACACTCGAAGCCTGCGGCCACGGGCGAAATGCCGAGCTTCAGTTCGCCGCCGCCGAGCGAGCGGTTCGCTGCAAAACTTGTCGCGGCATCACCATTCGGAGCGGGGTCGATGCGTGTGGGCTTGAAGCCGTCCATCGGCACCATCCGCGATGCGCTCGCGCGAATCTCCACGAGATCCGAGACCGGAATGCGGAGCCCGTTATAGAGCGGATGCCGCACTGTGACATCCGTTCCGTCGCCTAGGATCACGTCGAGCGCGGGATACACGCTGCCGTCGCGTGTTACGACATCGAACGCCGCGGCCTGCGGCAGGAAATCGCGCAGGACGAGCGCGTGGATTTCTCCCGCTGCAAAAGTGCGCGGGCCAAAAATCGGATTCAGGATCTTCGCCGAGGCCGCATCCGCGCTGCGCACGGTGCCCTCGAAAAAATCTCCGCCCGGCAGCAGTGCGCCCGTCTTGCCCCGTGGCGCCTGCACTGCGAGCGCAGGCGGAAGCGGGCGGTAGATCGCCCACGCGATTTCCTTCGCCGGGATCGCGATCCGTTTTGCGCCGAATTTCACGACCGCGTCATTTAGCGGTGAAAATACTCCCGCGATGCGCCCGCCGTTCACGAGCAGGACGCCGGGCTGAAGCTGCGGATTCGGCGCGGCAAACCGCGCGCGCAGGATCGCCGCGAGCGTGAGCTTCAGCGTCGGCGAACCGCGGACGGTGATGCCGTGATCGAGCGTGATTTCCCCCTCGTGCATCACGCCATCGGCGGTGATGACGGTGCCGGCGTGCGCGCACATTGCCAGCATCGCGAGCGCGATGAATGCGCATCGAAGGAACGCAAGTCGGCGCAATCGTGGAGTGCCGGGCGTTGGACGTTGGACGTTGGACGTTGGAGGTTGGACGTTCTCATCAAACGTCTCCAGGCAAGGGAGGAAACGTCCAACGTCCAACGTCCAACGCTCAACGTCCAAAGGGGGGCGGATCATTCGACGCATCACCGCTGGTAGAGCGGGATGTAATGCCACGGCATCGCGAGGACCGTCGTGTTGCACGCGGTCGTGTAGATGTTCCCGACCTCGCGGTCATCCCACGAAACCATCTCGCCGTTGCGCTGCACGCGCGGGAGCAGTTCGCCCTTCATGAGATCGTACCAGCGCCGCCACGTGTCGCCGCCGATCATGTATTGCGCGGGCGCGGCGTAGTTCGCGCCGTAGGTCCAGTAACGGCGCTCGTTGTGCCGCTCGAAAAGGTAGTCGCTGGCCGGCTTCACGAGCGGGTCGTCGTAGTGGCCGCAGACTTGCAGCGAGTAGATCGCAGCCGCCGTGCGCGAGAAGCCCGAGCCTCGCTGGCCGGCCTGGTACGCGAAGCCTCCGCCGGGATTTGCGCAGCGGCGCACGTAGTCCACCGCGTCATCAATCGTCTGCTGTGGCACATCGAGGCCCGCATTTTTCGCCGCACGCAGCGCGACGACCTGCAGCACCGTCACCGAAATGTCCGCATCGCCGGGGCGCGGCTGGTAGCGCCAGCCGCCCTTGTTGCTTCCGCGATCGCTCTGCGTGGTGACGATGAGCCGGATTGCGCGCTGCAATTTTTCCCGGATGATCGGGCTGCGCGACTGCCCGTACAATTCGCCGAGCGCGATGGTTGCGATACCGTGGCTGTACATGTATTGCCCGCCATCCACGCCGCGGTAATGGCCGTCCACGCCGATGCTATCGAGGAGGAAATCGAGACCGGCCTTCACCTGCTTCGCATACTCACCCTCCTCGGGGAGATTCCCCGTCGCCATGAATGCGAGCAGCACATAGCCCGTGATCGCCACGGGATGATTGGCCCGGCGCGAGTCGCTCTCATTCCACGAGCCGTTCACGTTTTGTTTTGACGCGAGCCATCTCATCGCTCCGCGCAGGACTTCCTCCGTCTGCGCATCCACGACCACCGCGTCTTGCGCGGCAGGCTCCGCCGCGCTCGCAGGAAAAAGCGCGGGCACGCACAGCGCGGCAAACGCACAAAGTTTTCGGAGGAACATGCCGGCAACCTACACGGACGCAGAGCGCGGGCCAGCCTCAAGTCCCGCATCGAACGCGAGGCGGCGTTTTGCTGCATTGCATGGCGGGGCGTGTTTCATATTCGCATTCATGCGCGCCGCAGAATCCGTTCACGGCATAGCTTGAGCATTTTCAAATTCTGCACCAATCTTCCGCACCATGAAACGCTTCGCACTGTCCGCACTCCTTGTCGTCGCCCTCCTCGGAGTCTCCCACGCTGTCATCAAGCGCGACCCGATGGACGTGCTGCGAGAGAGTCAGGAGGCGTTTGAAAAGCGCGACTTCGACCGCGCTGCGACACTCCTTACCGAGGCGATCGAGGCGAATCCGAAGCTCACGCCGGCCTTCGTCCTGCGCGGCCTCGCGAACGCCTCGCGCAACAAGTTCGACGAGGCGGTCGCCGACTACACGAAGGCCGCCGAACTCGCGCCGGACGACGAGCGTCCGCGGCTGTTGCGCGCGGCGGTCCACCAGTTCCGCAAGGAGTTCGACAAGGCGATCGCGGACATTGATTTCGCGCTGAAAAAGGATCCGAAAAATTCCGCACTGCTCTCCACGCGCGGAGTCTGCCGCGCGCAAAAGGGCGACGACGACGGCGCGCTGAACGACTTCGATGCCGCTGTGAAAGCCGACCCGAAAAACGTCCACGGCCTGCAGCTCCGCGGCTCGGCGTATTCGGAAAAGGGCGAGAAGGACAAGGCGCTCGGGGACTTCAAGGACGCCATCGCCCTCGATCCGAACAACGCGGCGACGTATCTCTACCGCGCGCACCTTTACCTCGTGGAAGCCGATCCGGAGTCCGCGCTCGCGGACCTCGAGGAAGTGATGCGCCGCGCGCCGGATTTCCCCGGTGCCGCGAATGATTACGCTTGGACGCTCGCGACGAACCCCAAGGACTCCGTGCGCAACGGGCGCAAGGCCATCGAATTCGCAAAGAAGGCGTGCCACGAGACCGACTACAAACACGCGCCGACCGTGGATACGCTCGCAGCCGCGCACGCGGAGTCGGGCGATTGGGACGGGGCGCTGAAGTGGCAGCAGGAGGCGCTCACGCTCGCTGAGAAGACGCACCCGGATGACGTGAAAGGCATGAAGGAACGGCTTGCGCTTTTCAAAGAGAAGAAGGCATTCCGCGAAGTGCCGGTGCGCGAGAAGAAGCACAAGCCGTAGAGTCCTGTCATCGAATTCGGTGACGGAACGGAATGCAGCAGAATTTTTCGGAGCCGTGCCGGGCGCTTTGAAAGGACGATGACTTGAGGGCCGAAGGCCTGGCTTCATACCAGCCTGGGGCAACGCCCTAGGTTGCCGGTTGTTGAAAAAACAAAGGGCTGAAAGCCCCTGCCATCGCGAACGTGTCCGCCCATGGATCGGGCTTTCAGTCCTCTCGCCCAGTTTGTCCGTGAATCTTGGGGCGTTGCCCGAGGCTGGAATGGGTTGCGCCGTTGGCGCACAGCAACAGCGTGCGCGTTGCTGTCTTACGCGGAGTTTCTACGCCTCCTCCGGCACGAGCTTCGCGATCTCTTCCACGAGCGCGGGCACGCTGAGGTTTTCCGCGAGGCCGTCGTAGTTCAGCAGCACACGGTGCGCGAGGACTTCAGGGGCGAAATTGCGGATGTCCTCGAACGCCACATGCGCGCGGCCCTCCGCCAGCGCACGCACCCGCGCGGCGCGGATGAGCGCCTGCACGGCGCGCGGCGATGCGCCCCACTTCACAAATTTCCTCACCTGCTCGCCGCTTTCGGCCGCATCGGGATGCGTCGCGAGCACGAGGCGCACGGCGAAGTCGCGCAGCGGATCGGCGACGATCACCTTCTCCAGCACCGTGCGCAGTTCCATGATGCGGTCGCCGCTCATGATGCGCGGCACGTCGCTTTGGCCGCCGAGCGTGGTGCGGCGCACCATTTCGTTCAGCTCGGCGCGGTTGAGGAAAGGCACGTTGAGCTTGAACATGAAGCGGTCGAGCTGCGCCTCGGGCAGCGGATACGTGCCTTCCTGTTCGAGCGGATTTTGCGTCGCGAGGACAAAGAACGGCGGCTTCAGAATGTGCGTCGTACCGCTTGCCGTCACGCTGCCCTCCTGCATCGTCTCGAGCAGCGCGGATTGCGTCTTCGGCGTGGCGCGGTTGATTTCATCTGCGAGCAGGAGTTGCGTGAAAATCGGCCCGCGCCGGAACTCAAACTGATAGCGACCATCCGCCCCCGCGCTCATCACCGTGGTGCCGATGATGTCGGCCGGCATGAGGTCGGGCGTGAATTGGATCCGGCGAAAATCGAGATACAGCGCGCGTGCGAGCGTCTTCACGAGCTCCGTCTTGCCGAGCCCCGGCACGCCTTCGAGCAGCACATTTCCGCCCGCGACGATGGCCGTGAGCACGCCGTCCACGACGCGCTGCTGGCCGACGATCACGCGGCCCACGCTGTCGCGCAGCCGCTGGAAATCATCACGGAACTTTTGCGCCTCGGCCTGGAGTTGTGTGGTGTCGGACATGGGAGTGGTGGGTTGATTGTGGATCACTTGTCGCCGTCTTGTCGCTTCCGTTTCCGGGCAAGGAGCCGTTCCATGGTGGACTGCTGTTGGTCGGGCGTCGCGGGCTCTTCATGCTGCGGCTGCTGCCTTGGAGCGGCTGCTGCGGGTGGTGCGGTGATCGCAGCGGGCTTCGTCGGAAAGATGACCGGCTTCGGTCGTTCCGCTGGCGTGCCCGCGGCCTGCGCCTCCTTCTTCCGCTGAAGCAGCGCGCCCATCGTTTCGGTCGAGGCGTGTTTTTTTCGAAAGCCAAACCAGCCCGCAATCACGGGCCAGTCGAGTTGCACACGGCGCAGGCCGACATCGAGCGGGATGAGGCATGAGAGCGCGATGAGGAACCAGTCGAAGACCGGTCGTGAGCTTTCGCGCGTCGAGCGCGGTGGATGGAAAAGATCGAGGTCGGCAGGTGTGAGCACGCGGCCGCCGGTGCGCTCGGCGATTTGTTTCAGCGCGATCGGGTTGCTCTTGAAGCGCAGGTATTCCGGCGAATACGGCACTGCAAATCCGCCGAAAGCCTGCTCGCTGCGCTTCACCGTTTTTTCCCCGCTGCCGGTGATGCCCACGCCGACTGCGGCGACCTGGTAGCGGCCTTTTCCCGAGAGCGGAAATTCACCCTGGTAGCGACGCGGCGCGATTTGTTTCAGCGGCACTTCCATGTTCCCGCCATGCGGGCCGCTCACGCGCGCTTTGAGTTCGAGGAAGCTCTCGTTCTTCGCGAAATCTTCGACAGACACGATGCCCGTGCTGCCTGCGGCGAATGCCGACATCGTGAGGTCGCTTCGCTGCTCGACGCGTGAAACTTCGGTGGCGAGCTGCTTCACGAAGGCGCGATATTTTTCCCAGCTCACCCAGTCGCGCGCCCAGTTCGGCGCGAGGTCGCTCGTCCACGCGGCGGTCGTGCCGAGGCCGTAGCGCCAAGTCGCGAGCAGCGGATCGGGCGCGTCGCCCTTCGCCTGCTCCTGCGCGTCGGGCGGCACCTTCAGCACGACGCTTGCGCGCGGCTTCGGTGTCGTGAGCACGAAGCCGTGGAGCGGCGGCATTGCATCAATGCCCTTCAGAATCGGCGACGGAAATTCCACCTGCGCGTTGAATGTCCTGTTCTGAAGCATCGAACGTTTCAGCGTCTTCGCCTCCTTGATGAAAATGCTCGGGAGCTGCGACGGATCCTGAGGGTAGTAAAATCGCCCGCCGCATTTTTTTGCGATGCCCTCCATCATGTCCACGGTCTGCCCGCCATGCGGATTGATCGCGACCGTCGAGATCGTGATTTTCTCCGCGATGAACTGATCGAGCAGCGCAGGCTGCGGCGGCGCGGGATCGCCGTCGGAGATGATGATGCAGTGCTTCATCGCCGCATCGCTCGACTTCAGTCCCGCGAACGCCATCGCCATGATGTTTTGAAAGGCGGGCATGTCCTCCGGCGATGCTGCGTTGATGAGCGGCACGAGTTTCGTCTCGAACAATTTCGCCTGCGTGAGCGGGAAGACCCACTTGTCGCCGCCGGGAACTTCGTAATCGAGCAGCCCCACCTCGTCTTCGCCGCCGAGCACGCGGATGGCCTCCTTCGCGATACGCTTCGCCCATGTGTTTCCCGCCTCGAATTCGCAGGTGTGCAGCACGAGTGCGAGCGCCCCTTTCGGCAGGATTTTCTTCTGCGTCACGTCCATCGTCACCGGCAGCGCGTCCTCGACGACGCTGCGATGGTAGCCGCCCGGCCCAAATGTCTGAGCGCTGCCGAGCATGATGAAGCCCGTGCCCTGATTGTAGATCGCATCATGCAGCGCCTGGAGCTGCACCGCATCGAAGGCGTCCGCGGGCGCATTCGGGATGATGATCAAATCATACGGCAGCAGCGAAAGCGGATCGCGCGGGAACTCATACGCCATCCGCACCTGCACGATGCGTTCGCCTTGCTTGAGCGCGGCGACGAGCGATTCCCAGTCGCGCGCATCGCCGCGCGCATCGGTGACGACGAGCACCTTGCCCTCGCCCTTGAGATACAGATCGCCCATCGCGATGTTGTTCTCGCTCCACGAGTCCTCGCCCCTCGGTACCTCGATGGTCGCGACGTATTCGTAATAGCCCGGCCCGCGCTGCGGCAGCGGCAACGAGAAGCGATTCTTGCCAGCCTGATAGACGATTTCCTTTTCGAAAATGTTCTTCCCGTTCTCCGCAAAGCGCAGCCTGCCCTTGCCCGCTTCCAGTGATGAGAGCAGCACGGTCGCTTCGTAAGTCTCGCCCTGCTTCACCATGCGCGGCAGGTCGAGCCGTTCGAGCCACACCTCCTTTGCAAAATCAAACGCGACCGGCAGCACATCCACCGCGACCCCGCGCGCCTTCATCGCATCGAGCACCGCATTCACGTTGCTGTCCGTCTCATTGCCGTCCGAGACGAGCACCACGCGCCCCTGATTTCCCTCGGGCAGCATCGCTGCCGCGAGGCTGAGTCCTTTCGCGAGATCGGTGCCGTCGCGGTTCACGCGCGAGTTGATCGTCTCAAATGGAAACGATCTCCGAGGCGGCAACTCCACCGCCGCATCGCGTCCGAAAACTACCAGCCCGGCCTCGTCCTTCTCCGGCTTCTGCCGGACTGAATCCAAAATCCACGCCATGCTCTTGTCCGAGATTTTTGCGCCCATCGAATCCGACACATCGAGCGCATACACCATCGAGAGCGTGTCCGACTTCCTCACCGCGCGAGGCTCCGCGAGCAGCGCGGAAAATGTGCCCACCAGCAGCAGACGCGAGATCAGCGCCGCCTGCGCGCGCCACCCCGAGAGCCCGCTCCAACCCGCGAAGTGCATCCACCACACCCACGGCGTCACGAGCATGAGCCAGAACGCGGGTTTCCAAGTGAACCGCACGATCTCGCGCACTTCGCACGCGATCACCGCCGCTGCGAAGACCGCGAGAGACAGCAGCAGCGGCAGAAGCGCGAGCAGCGTCACCGGACGCCGTGCGGCTGGCAGCAAGCTCTGGAGGAAGCGTTTCATTGTCGTGGGAGCGCGGGCTGATCCTTCGATGGGCGAGTTGCGCTCACAATTGTAGTGATACGATGCGCCGGTTCATCGTGTCAGCCACGAGCACGCGCATCCGCGAATCCACGGTGAGGCCCCACGGCGTGGCAAATTCCCCCTCGCCGCGCCCGGTGTGGCCGTGACGGCCGAGGATTTTTCCGTCGAGCGAGAGCTTCGTGAGTCGGCCTGCGCCGTATTCGATCACGTAGAGCGCACCGTCGGGCGCGAGCGTGATGTCGTAGGGGAGATTGAAAATGGGCGCGCTCGTTCCATCCGCGTCCGCACCGAGCACGCCGAGACATTTCCCCGCGTCGGTGAAGATGAGCACGCGGTTGTTGATCGCATCCGCGACGAACACTTTTCCCGCGTGCCACACGAGTCCGCTCGGCCGCTGAAATTGTCCCGGTCCGGTGCCCGGTGAACCAAATTCCCGCAGCCACTCGCCATCGCGCGTGAAGACCTGCACGCGGTCGTTGCCGCCGTATTCGCACACGTAGAGATTTTCCGCAGCATCAAGACAGATGCCGACCGGGTAGATGAATTCGCCGTGCCCCTTGCCGTGCTGGCCGAGCGTCTTCAGCACATGGCCCTGCTGATCGAACCACACGAGGCGCCGGTAATGCGTGTCGCAAACGACGATGCGATTGTCCTTCAGCCAAACGATGCCCTCGGGTTTTCCAAATTGCACATCGAGCATCTTCCACTGCCGCAGCAGCGCGCCGTCTGCGTCGTAGATGAGCACGCGCCCTGCCGTGTCCATCACGGCAATTTCGTCATGCGGCCCGGTCGTGAGGCTGCGCGGAGTCGGCTGCACCGCGCCATCGGCGGGGAGCATCCATGTGCGGCAGGGCTTCACGGAGATCGTCGCAGTGTCACCGTTGCGTTTGCAGCCTGCGGAGAAAAATGCGGCCAGCGCGAGACACAGGATCGTGCGAAGCAGCGCTCGCAGTCTCACGCGTGCGCCGCGCGCGGGCGCTTCGCTCGGACGATGGATGAATGTCCGCGTGCTGCCGTTATCCGTCTGCAAATCCGTCTCCGCGTGTGAACCGGAGAAGCGCGAGCCAGTCACGACATGCGCGCCGCCCTCATCCGCTTCCACGAGCAGTCGCTCCGGACGCACGCAGCGCGCGGCGGGCCACGTTTCACCGAGCCATGTGCACGCATCGTCGGGCGTGAGCCAGTTTGCCGGGCCGAGAAATCTTGCGAGTTCCTCCGACTCCGGTTGCTCGTAAAGCGATGCGACTTTTCCGCTGAAGACGACGCTGCCGTCGTGCAGACAGATCGCGTGCTCGGCCTCCGCAAGCGCGATCTCCGGCGAATGCGTGGCGAAGACAAACGACACGCCCGTGCGCGAGATATGCTCGCGGATCACGCGCCAGTATTTCCCCGCGCGCGCCGAGTCCACATGTGCGAGCGGCTCGTCGAAGACGAGCGTGCGCGTTTTCATCGCCAGCGCGCGCGCGACAGCGAGGCGGTTGCGTTCGCCGTGGCTGAGTTTTGCCGGGCGCGACTTCTCGCAATGCGCGATGTCGAACGCGGCCAGCAACCGTTCCGCGTCATCGCCATTGGCGCCGCATTCCGTGAGATGCTCGCGCACCGTGCAGTCCGGCCAGAGCCCGTCGCCCTGCGGCACCCACGCCACGCGCGTGTCGCCGTGCAGTTTTCCGCCGGTGGGTTTTTCAAATCCCGCGAGCAGGTTCAGCAGCGAAGTCTTTCCCGCGCCGGATGCGCCGAGCACGGCGGTGATGCCGTGCGGCACGATGAGCGAAACGTCGCGCAAGCGTCTCTCGCCGAGCCTTGCGCGTTCGAGGATGAAGGGGGCGTCAGCTTGCACGGCGGTGTGGATAGAAGCGTGCGGCAAGCGCGGTCAACAGTGCAACTGACAGCGGCACCGCAAAGGCGAGGATGAACATCATCATCAGGGCATCGCTGCGCCCGTAGTGCAGCAGATTCAGGAGCCGCGCGCTGACGCTCGTGAACTGCGGCGGTGCGAGCAGCGTGTTGATCGTGAAGTCACCGTAGCCGAAGCAGAACAGCATCAGCACGGCGCACAGCCGAGGCCAGCCGTCGAGATGCCACACCGCACGCCGCGCGTCCGATGAGCGCGCAATGTGCAGCGCCCCGCGGTCGCACGTCGCCTCGATGCCGAAGCGCAGAAGCAGCGCGTACGGAAGCAGTATGAGCGCAAGCCCGAGCACCGCGGGGAATGCCGTGTCGCGCAGCAGGTGCAAAGGCGATGCCTGCACGAGCGCCAGCAGCAGCAGCCCGGACAGGAGCGGTCCGAGCAAACCGGGCAGCATGAGCACGAGGCGCCATCCGCGGCGGCACGCGATCCAGCCGGCAATGAGCCATGCACAGAGAGTTGCGGCGGCGGAAAGGATGAGGGAGTTCGAGATCTCGCGCCACGGCGCGATGTCGAACGCTTTTAAGCCGTGACGCCATGCCCATTGCGTTGTGAGGACGAGGGCGAAGAACATTGGCGCGCAGCAAAACACAACCGACAGCATCGCGGGTGCGAGTGCGGCGGATGCACGTCCGGTGAACGGGCCGCGGAATTCCGCTGGCGTTTCATCGCGATGAAAACCTTTGGCGAGCATCGCGATGAGGGCCGCCTGCAAGATTAATGGCAGCAGCGCGAGCCGCAGCGATTCGCGGAGCGCGAGGCCGCCTGTCTGCGCATCGAAAAGCGACACGGTCCATGCGCGCATATTCCATGTGGTGGCGATTTCAAACTCCTGGAATGCGAAGAAAAAAACGAGCGCGATGCCGACCCAAAGCCCGCGCCCCCACGCACGCAATTCCCAGAGCCGACGACGCCACCACGATGCCGTGCTCTGTCGGAAGCAATGCATCGCTTCCGGGGAAACTGACGGCGGCATCAGCCAAATCACAAGCAGGGGCAGCAGCGCGCAGCGTGACCACACAAATAGTCCATAGCGAAATTCACGGCCTGAGCCGGCGTCCGGGGCAAGCTTCAGGAACATGAACGCGCTTGCAAATCCGGGTGCCAGCAATGCCGCGGTCGCGATCCAAAAAACGAACCGGCGCACCGGGCGCGATGCGGAGCCCACCCCTGGTCCTGCGATGAGCAGCAAAGCGAGCGTCGCGAGCGAGACGGCGGCGGCGCGGGCGAGCGAGAGCAGCGTGGGCTCGACGATGCTCATCGGTCTCCGACGGAAATGTGGTGCCGACGATTCGTCGGCATGGCTCTGAGTCCGAGCGAAGCAGGCGGGTTGAATCCTGTAGCCCTGCTTTTGCAAGCGCGGCCACGTGGTTGTGCTGCGCATGAAGCGCGCCGACAGGTTGTCGGACTCACATTTGGGCGCTTCATTTCAGGTATTCGCGCTTGAGCCATGCGAGGCATTCGTTGCGTGCGGGGAGCAGGCCGGTGAGCGGGTAGCCGCGTGCGGCGTGCGGGAGTAGGTCGCGCACCTCTTGCGGGAGTTGCGACTCCTCCACGGGGCCGAGCGGGATCTGGCGCGACTTTGAGCGTGCGAGGGCGAGTTCGGTTTTTGCGGAGAGGAGGAAGTCGGCGAGCTTGCGGGCGTTCTCCGCGTGCGGTGCATTGCGGATGATGGCGACGGTGTTTGGGATGCAGATGGTCTGTCCGCTTTCGAGTTGCGCGGGGCGCATCGTCACGGGTTTGCCCTCGTCTTTTGCCTCGAAGAAATCATCAGTGTCCGTGAACGCCGCATCGCACGCGCCGCTGGCGACGGTGTCCTTCGACTGTGCGTTGCCCGGAACTTCGCGCAGGCCGCGTCGTCGTGTGTCGGCGTGCCATTGCTGCAAACGCGCCGCGCCCCACTCGTGCCACAGCACGGTGTAGTGTGTGAGCGTGGTGCCGTAGAGCGGCTTCGCCATGGCGAACCGGGTGAGGCCGCCTGTGAGCAACCACGCGTCATCCAATTCGGGGCGGTCATTGCGTTGAATGATCACCCGCAGCCGCGCGGCGAATCCGGTCCAGCATCCGTCGGTGTCGCGGAATTGCGCGGGGATGCGCAGCCAGCCGGTGCCCTTGTGCGAGTCGAGCAATCCGCGCGCGGCGAGATCGAGCGTGCCGAGGAGTTCGTTATTCCAAAAGACATCGCAGCGCGGGTGCGCGGCCTCGCGGATGATCTGCTCGGCGAGGCCGAGCGATTTTGTGGCTTCGGTGTCGAATTTTACGACGACGGGGATGCCGGTCTGCTTCTCAAAATCTCGCAGAATCGCTTCGGCGAAAACGGCGTCGTGCGCGCAATAGACGACGAGCTTGTCGCGGTCGAGGGACTGCCACACGAGCAGCCCGACGCCGAGCAGGAGCACGAGGATGAGATTGCGTTTCGTGTTGCGGAGATCCTGCACGCGGGAGCTTTGGCGGAACGTGCGGGGCGCGGCAAGCGTGCGAGTCGTAGCGTAGCTCGCCAGGGCTGCGCGCCCCTGCATCCGATGCCACGACGCGCAGCTCTGGAGAGCTACGCCACGGGGCTACCGTTTTTTCTCCGGCAGGTTGTCGAAGTATTTCTGGATCGCGCCGTGGTAGCCGGGCGGGACGCGCTCGTTGCGGATGGCTTCGGAGACGCCCTGCTTCACGGTGCGCACGGCTTCGGTGTATTCGCCGGCCTTGCTGCCGGTGTCGCCGACGCCTTCTTCCTTCCATTCCATGAGCAGCTTGCCTGCGCCGAGTTGCGCCTTGTCCCTTTCCTTTTTGAAATCTGACTTCGTGGCGTCGTCCTCGCCGACGGTGCCACCTTGTCCGATGCCGGGATTCTTGCCCGCCTTGCCCCGGCCGTTCTGGCCGTTCTGGCCGTTGCCCTGCCCGTCACCATCGCCCGCTTCGGCGAGGCGTCGCATCGCCTCGTCGTAAAGTTTCTGGTAGTCCTGCTGGCTGCTTGCACCGGCGTCCTGCGCGTCCTTGCCGTCGAGCTTTCCGAGATCGTTGAGCTGCTTCGCGGCGGCGAGATTTTTCAGCGCGTCCTCGAGGTTTTGCGCGTCCTTGAACATTTCGGCGAGCTGCTTGAGTTCGTCTTCGCCGAGCTTGAGCGATTCGTTTGCGGCATCGAGCGCGTCCTTGGAACTGCCGCCCTTCTTCGCCATGCCGAGCTGCTCGGCGGCGCGGGCGAGGGCTTCGTTCAGCGCCTTGTCGCCGAGCTGTTCGCGGAGCTGGTTCGCCATCTGGCCGAGTTCCTTCGCGAGCTTTTCGAGCTGCTCGTTTTTCTCGGCACCGGCGGGCTGCTTCGCGATTTGGTCCATCTGCTGGCGCATCTTTTCCATCGCCTGTTTCAGCGCGTCCGCGTCGCCTTTCTTCAGCTTGTCGAGCAGCTCCTTCATCGCTTGCCGCTGCTGTGTGTCGCCAAATTGCTGCGCGGCCTTGTCGAGCGCGTCCCTCGGGGTCTGTGCCGCGACTTTTTTCCACAGCTCGCTGAAATCCTGAGCCTCCTCGTTCAGCTTTTTTGCGTTCAGCTCGCGCTCCTGCGGCTTCATTTCCTTGAGCGTCTTGTCGAGCTTCGCGAGGGCCTGGTCCACCTGCTCGGCAAGCGCGCCGCCTTTTTCCTTCAGCTCAGCCTTGCGGATTGCGGTGAGCTTCTTCGTCTCGGCGAGCCGCGCCTCCTGCTTCGTGATCTCCTTTCGCTTTTCGTCCACCTTGAAAGGATCGAATTTCGGCAGCCACAGCACACCCGCAATGATCGTGGCGAATGCGAGGGCGGCATTCCGCGCACCGGGCATCCAGCGCAGCGGAAAAAGCCTCGCGGCATCGGTCTGCGTGGCCCGCGCTTCGGCTTGTGACAGCACGATGCCGCCGTATTCGCCAGGCGCCTGTGCGATGAGCGAGGCGGTGAGGAAAAGCTCCTTGCTCCCGGCGCGCTCATCGAGAGTCCGCGCGATGTGCGCAGGCGCGGGCTTGCGGATCACGAGGGCGGCGACAGCGATCGCGAGCACGGGAATCGCGCACAGTGTGAGCGGCGTGAACCAGTCATTCGGCAGCACGCCGAGCAGCCGCGCGCACAGCAGCGCGACGAGCGCAAGTGCGGAGAGAATCAGCGCGGTGCTGTGTAGCCGTCGGCCAAATGCGGCGAGCCGCATCCGCACGGAGGCGGTGCGCAGGAGACGATCGGTGGCGCTGGGATTCACGGGAAGCAGGGTAGGGCAGGAGGCGGCGGTGGGCAATGTCGGAGCCTGTGCGGAGATCTGGCATTGTGGCGGGCCTGTTTGTGGCAGGGGCTTCGGTTTCCGGGGCGCAGCCGCTTTCAAAAACAGCGGCGCGAAGAGAACTCCGTAAGTGCAGTGCGACCTCCGCGGGCGCGCTGCTACGGCACGCAGACCCGCAGTTTTCCCGCGACGCGGAAAGTCACTGGCAGAACGCCGGAAAGTTCGCCGTCCACTTCCACCGGCACCTCCTGCTCCGAGCGCACGGTCGCCTCGGCGACCTGAAAATATTCCACGCCGCCCATGCCCGTGTGCCGCCCCATGAGCACACCCGCGAGATACTTTGCGAGATCGAGGTAGCCGGTGTTTCTGAAAATGAGCACGTCGAGCATCCCGTCATCCACTCGCGCCTTCGGGAAGAGCACGAGCTTCGAGCCGTAGTAGCGGCCGTTGCCGATCAGCACGAACGATCCCTCGCTGATCCTCCCGCCCGCCTCGACGGTAATCTTCGGCGGCCTGCGCGCGGCGATCTGCGCGGCGCGGATCAGATAGCTCAGCGGGCCGAGATTTTTTTTCGATTCCCACGTCGTTTCCTTCACCACCTGAGCGTCGAATCCCACGCCGGCGAGCTGGATGAAGTATGTGCCGTTCGCCGCGAGCAGATCGATCTCGCGCACATTTCCCGCGCGGATGTTTGCCCACGCCTCGTCGAGCCGGTGCGTCAGCCCGTGCTCCTTCGCGAAGACATTCATCGTCCCGAGGGGCAGCACTCCGAGCGCAGAGGCCGTGCCCGCGAGGCCGTTCACCACCTCGTTCACTGTGCCGTCGCCGCCCGCCGCTGCGACGACCCGGAAGCCCTCACGCGCAGCCTCGGCTGCGAGCCGGCGTGCATCGCCGGGCCCGGTCGTCATCCGCAACTCGGCCTCGGGAGCGATCTCGCGCAATGTCTCCGCGAGGTCGCGCGACTTTTCACTGCGCGCGTTGGGATTGAAAATGATGACGTGTTCCGGCATGTCGGGCGCAGCTTCTACGACGTGAGCGGCGCGGCTTGCGAGACACTTTCCGCCCTTCCCTTTGCACGTTGCGCGGCTACTTTTCGCGCGCTGTGAAACGACGCCTCGCAAAATATCTCGCCATCGCCGCCCTCGTGGTGGTGCTCCTCCTCGCGCTGGGCGGATGGTTCGTGAACCGCTGGCTCCAGTCCCCGGAAGGCCACGCGAGAGTGGAGCGCAAGCTATCCGACGCGCTGCACATGCCAGTGAAAATCGAGTCGCCCGCGTTCTCCGTGTGGAGCGGTCTCTCGACGAAAAAGGTCACCGTCTCCGGGCCGGATGGCGTCATCTTCGAGGCCGCCGGAATCTCCGCGAGCCACAGCTTCTTTGCGCTGCTCCGCGCAAAAATCGGCCTCAGCGAAGTGCGCATCCGCGAGCCGCACGTCCGCCTGTTTCAGGATGCGGCGGGCAAGTGGGGCATCCAGCGTAACGCCGCAGCGCTGCCTGCGATCGCCGGAGCGCAGCCGATCGTCAGTGCGCCGCTGGTATTTCGTCCCGCGAATTCTCCGGCTATTGCGCCGCTCGCACCGCAACCCGTTGCACCGCAGCCCGCGCTGCCGCCGCCTGCGACTGTCTCCGCCGCGCCGAAGCCGCCCGCCGTTTCGGCCGGGAAAGTGTTCATCGAGAACGGCACCTTCGAGATGTTCGACAAGACGAACGCGCCCTTCGCGACCGTCACCGGGCTGAACGTCACGATGCGCGACGTGACTGAAACTGCGTTCATCGGCAGGATGATCATCGCCCGCGCGGTGATTCACGGCAAAGCCGCGATCGAGAACCTTAGCGGTGATGCCGCGCGCAACGGACAGGTCTTCACCCTCAGCAACTTCACCGCGCTGACCGGCGGCGGCGTCATCACCGGCGAGGCGAATTACACTCTCGGCGCGACCGCCTCCGCGACGCTGAAGCTTGTCGCCGTGAACCTCGACCGCGTCACGCAGGATGGCGGCATGAAAGGGCAGAGAATCTCGGGCATCGTGAGCGGCGATGCGCAGTTCGCCGGCATCGGTCCGGACAAAAGGACGCTCACCGGCAGAGGCACGCTCTCGCTGAAGGGGGGCGACTGCTCGCAGTTCGATCTGCTCCGGCAGATCGGCAACGTCCTGAGTGTCACGATGCTTGCGAAATTCCAAATCGCCGACGCCATCGCAAATTTCCAAATCGCAAACGAACAGGTGACGCTTGCGCCGATGGAAATTTCCACGCCTCCGGTCGGCCTCACGATCAGCGGCCCGGTGGCGTTCGATGGCGCGCTGAACCTTACCGCATTTCTGAGCGCGCCCGCGGACATGGTCGCAGCCCAGCCGATGCTCGCTGGAAATTTCTCACCGCCCGATGCGAACAACCGGCGCAGCGTTCCGTTTCACATCACCGGCGTGGTCGGGAAGCCGCGACAGGATCTCGCCGACGCGCTCACCGGCACGAAGGATCACCGGCAGCAGAACATCATCGGCGGTGCATCCGCGATCGGCGCGATCCTCGGGCGGAACAGCCCGAAGACCATGAAGAAGCTCGCGCCCGCACTCGAGCTTCTGAAGCCCGCCATCGAGCGCGCTATCCCCGGCAAGGAGCCCGTGCCGGAGCAGCGATGAGAGTCGTCGGCGGCATCGCGGGTGGCATCCCGCTTCAGGTTCCGAAGACCGATCTGCGTCCGACGATGGACATGGTGAAAAATGCGATCTTCAACAGCCTCGCCGAATGCGTCCCTGGCGCGCGTGTGCTCGATCTTTTCGCCGGCACCGGCGGGCTCGGCATCGAGGCGCTCAGCCGCGGCGCGGCGTCGTGCGTGTTTGTGGAAAGTGATCGCCGGGCAAACGAGAGCATCCGGCGCAACCTCGACAAGACGAAGCTCCCCGGCGGTCAGATCGTCGCCGCGGATGTGATGAGCTGGGTCGGGCGCTCCGCGCCCGCCGCCGCATTCGATCTGATCCTCATCGATCCGCCGTATTCAAAAAAGGCAGGCGATCGGGACTTCGGGATCGAGATCCTTTCTGCACCCGGTCTGCGTCGCGCACTTGCGCCCGGCGGCATCGTCGTGCTCGAACACATGCCCGAGCGCCCGGTGCCGATCGGCCCGGAGTGGGAATGCACGCGCAACCGGCGCTACGGCGCGACCGTTGTCGCATTCCTCCGCGCGGCGCGCGCACCATCTTCAATACCGTGACCAACACTATCCAGGATCCACACTCCGCCTTTCTCGCCGCCGCCGATCACGCGTTGTGGCAGCCCGCCGACCACGTCCGCCGTGCGGAGATGTCCGACATTTTTCCACGCACCGCGCCGCTGGAAATTGACTTCGGCTGCGGCGACGGATCGTTCCTCCTCGCGATGGCCGCGCGTTTTCCAGAGCGGAATTTCCTCGGCACGGAGCGCATGCTCGGACGCGTGGAAAAGGTCAGCCGAGCCATCGCGCGCAACGGCCTCACGAACGCACGCGTCATTCGCCTCGAGAGCAACTACGTCGCGAAATGGCTGCTCCCGATCGCGTGCGCCGAGATCGTCCACATCGGTTTCCCCGATCCTTGGCCGAAGCGCCATCACCACGGGCGGCGGCTTTTCCAGGACGACTTCATGGTGTCGCTGCACCAGGTGCTCGCGCCCGGCGCGGAGGTGCGGATCAAGACCGATGACCAGCCGTATTTCCAGTGGATCGAAAAAGTGATCGCGCGCGCAAAGGGGTTTGAGCGCATCGAGTGGATCGAAGAGCAGGACTACCCGAAGACCGACTTCGAGCAGCACTTCGTGGATCAGGGCCTGCCGATTTACCGCGCGCGGCTGCGAAAAATCTGACCGCCGAGGAATGGCGTGATCGTCACGCCGTCGCCGCGCAATTCGATCCGCACCGCGCCGCAGTGCTCCTGGTGGAATGCCTCCGCTCCGATCGCGCGCACGCCGCGCTCCCGTTCAGCGAGACGCTCTTCCGAAACTCCAAACGGCGGACGCGAGCGCACGACTGCGCGCGGCGCGACGAGTGCGAGAAAATCCGCCGTGCCCGAGAGATCGCGCGAGTGCCAGCCTGCGACAATCACATCCGCACGCAGATCGGTTTCGTTTTCCATGAGCCAGCGTTCCGTGGAAAATCCAGCGTCCGACATCAGCAGCACGCGCAGCCCTGCGGCCTCGATGCGGCAGACGAGCGCTTTGTCGTCCGCCTGTGTGCGCGCGATTTCCGGTGGCGGAAAGAGCACCTTCAGCGTCGCATTTTCACCCAGCGAAAATTCATCGCCGCGCTGGAAGTAGCGGCGGCCGATTTTTGCAGCAGCGAGCCGTGCGTGGATGTCGCGGCGCGACGGCGAACGATCGCTGTGGATCGTATCCGCAATCCAGCGCGGGTGGAAATCATCGAGCGCAAGCACGGCACCGCCGACGTGTGCGGTGTCTCCGTGCGTGAGCAAGATTCCATCGAGCCGGTTCACGCCGCGCGAACGGAGATAGGGGAGCAGTGTGCTGTCGTAATTGCGCGCACCGCCGCAGTCCACAAGCCAGTCGCCGCCGCTGGAGCGGACATGAATCGCCGAGCCGTCGCCGACTTCGAGCGACATGAGTTCGCAGGCCGGCGCGCGTTTGAAATCCGGCATCTCGGAATACACGTAGCCGCCGGGCGCATTTGAAAAAAGGGCGAGGCTTGCGAGCAGCGCCTTCGCGGAGATCCAGTTTGCCTGGTTCACGAACGTCGCGAGTGTCGTCGAGACGATGCCGCAGAGCAGGCTCATGAGCCCGAGCGCGAGGACGACGAATGCGAGCGGCACGGCAACCGCATTTGCAAAAATCGCGACCGGCGAGATGAGATGAAAGTAGCCCGCCATGAAGACGAATGAACCGACCCACGCCGAGAGCGTGACACCCGTCGCGCCCGCGATCTGTTTCCAGAGCGAGACGCGCCAGCGCTCGCCGCGCGTCCATATTTCCTGCGGGATGAAATCATCCGGCGCACCGAACGGCTCCATCCAGCGCGCAATCGGTCCCGAGAGTCCCATGATGAATGCGACGAGCGCGAACGAGAGCTGGAATCCCGGTGTGAAAAATTCCTCCGTGTCCCACGCGAGGATCGCGACCGCGGCCGCGGCGAGGCTGTTCATCGCGATGGCGGGCCGCCCGATGAGCTGGCCGAGGAGGATGAAGGACGCCATCACCGTCGCGCGCACGCAGCTCGCGCTCAGTCCCGTGACGAGCGCATACGCGCAGAGCAGGGGAATGATGATCACGACGGCGGCGCGGCGCGGGACGCGCAGAGGCTTCAGCAGATACCACGCGATGCCGGCGAGCATCGCGACGTTCAGCCCGCTCACCGCGAAGAGATGCAGCGTGCCGGTTTTTTGAAAGAGCCCCTTCATCTCCGGCGGCGTCTCGCCGCGCAGGCCGAGCACCATGCTCTCGATGAGCATCGTGAGGTCCGGCTCGCCGCTGAGGCCGAGCTCGAGCTTTTTGCGAATCCACTCACGTGCGGAGATCGCAAACTCCATCGCGCGCGAGCCGTGGCGGTGCGCCGTCACCGTGCAGTCGCCCGCGCTGCGCGCGGATATTTCAAAATGGACGCCGTGCCGCCGCTGCCATTCCGAGATGTCGAACTGCCCGGGATTCATCATCGGCTGAAGTGCGCGCGCGGAGCCTTCGATGCCGATCACGTCGCCGTATTCCGGCGCGGCGCCGGTCCATCTCACGAGGCACATGCCGTCGAACGGAACCGCATCGTCACCGAGCCGGAGCGAAGTGAGCTTCAGCCAGAACGTCGCGCGTTTTTCTCCACGCGAACCGGTGTGGCTCGACGGCTCCGCCCACACGACACCAGTCGCACTCGCCGTGCGCGGCGCGACGCGCAGCATGCCTTCGAGCGCACCGCCCGCAGAGTGATGATGTCGCACTTCATGCAGCGAAAAAAATGCCACCGCGGAAAATACGCAGCACATCCACCAGCGGGGAAAAATCAGCGCCGCGAGCGCGAACGCCGCCGCCGCACCGGAAGCCCACGCAAGCGGAACCGGCCACCATTCCGCGATCAAAATCCCAAGGATCGCGGCAATGCCGATGCCGAGAAATGGCTTCCGTGGGCGGAGGGGGGACATCTGCGTGAGACCGTGTGAAGATGCGAGCACTGCGGGTGTCGCAGGGCAAGGAAGTTTCGTGAGTGTCGTTTAGGGGAACTTCCGAAAACGTTGCTCGACATGGCAATTTTCCCGCCCGCTGCATATGTTCGCGCCATGCAGCCTCTCAAAGACGAGCATTTCGTGAGCTGGGAGCAGTCGCCCGAGCAGATGGACGGACTGTGGGCGAATGGCTGGCGTCACTTCGGCCCGATTTTTTACCGCTACCGGCAGTGCCTCACGAGCGCGGGGATCCGGAACGTGCAGCCATTGCGCTTGGATGTGGAGCGGTTCGAACCAAGTGCGAGCCAGCGACGCTTGCTGCGGAAAAATGGCGACCTCGAAATCCGCGTGAAGACTGCGGAACTGCTTGAGGATCGGCTCCGGCTTTTCGATCTGCACAAGCAGCGATTTGCCGAAAACGTGCCGAACTCCCTGGCGGATTTCCTCGGCCCCGCACCGCACGCCGGCCCGTGCCAGACGCTGGAACTCGGAGCATTCCTCGGTGACCGCCTGCTCGCCGCGAGCTATCTTGATGTCGGCGCGACGGGCGTGTCGAGCATCTACGCCTTTTTCGATCCGGAGGAATCGCGCCGCTCGCTCGGCACTGCGACGATGATCTGGGAAATTCTGCTCGCACGCAGGACGGGCAGGCGCTGGCATTATCCGGGCTACGCGTATGTCGAGCCGTCGGGCTACGATTATAAGAAGCAGTTCGGCCCGATGGAGTGCTTCGACTGGGATGCGTGGCGGCCGCTGGCGGGAGCGGGAGCGGGTTCTGAGTAATGCGGTGCGGCGAAATGGATGCCAGTGTGGAGTGCTCAGTTCTCTCAGTGCTCAGTAGGCGCACATTCTGAGTCTGAGGACTGAGCACTGAGGACTGAGGACTTTTTTTCAGACACCGCTCCAAAAGGCAAAATCACCGCCTGCCCGCGCCCTTGACTCGCGGGCCTGCAATCGCTCGCATTGCGCGCCATGAAATTCCTCCGCACACTCGCCCTGTCGTTCGTCACCGCCACCGCCGCATTTGCCGACGACCAGTGGATCACCTACGAGGGAAAGGACGGGCCGGGCAAGGGCAAGCGTGTCGTGCTCATCTCGGGCGACGAGGAATACCGCTCGGAGGAGGCGATGCCGATGCTTGGAAAAATCCTCAGCCAGCGCCACGGGTTCACCTGCACGGTGCTCTTTGCGATCAACAAGGCGAGCGGCGAGATCGATCCGAACACGACCGACAATCTTCCCGGCGCGGAGGCGCTCGACAAGGCCGACCTGGTCATCACCTCGCTGCGATTCCGCCACTGGCCCGACGAGCAGTTCAAGCACTTCGCCGACTACGTGAAGGCGGGCAAGCCGCTCATCGGACTTCGCACGAGCACGCACGCATTTTCAGGCCTCAAGGGCGAATATGCGCCGTTCAACGAGTTCGGAAAAAAAGTGTATGGCGAGGGTTGGGTGACCCACTGGGGCGGGCACAAGCGTGAGGCGACGCGCGGCGTGATCGAGAGCGGGGCAGGGGATGATGCGCTGCTGCGCGGCGTGAGTGATCTTTTCGGCGACACCGACGTGTATGAGGCCTACCCGTCCGCAGGCTCGAAGATCCTTGTGCGCGGCGTGGTGCTGAAAGGCATGAAGCCCGGCGACGAGCCGGCGGATTACAAGAAGAAGCGCGCCTCCGACAAGCAGGAGCAGGGCGTGAACGATCCCGCGATGCCCGTCGTGTGGACGCGTACGAACGACAACGATTTTGGCAAGGGCAACAAGGTGCTCTGCACGACGCTCGGCTCCGCGACGGATCTGCAAAACGAGGGCCTGCGCCGTCTCATCGTGAACGCTGCGTTTTCATTCACCGGTCTTGAAGTGCCCGCGAAGGCAAACGTCGAATACGTGGATCCGTTCAAGCCGCTGTTCTACGGATTCAACGCCTATCGCAAGGGCCTCAAGGTCTCCGACCTCGCGCTCGGAAAAGCGATGCCTGAGCTGCCGCTGGCGAACGGGAAAAAGTAGGCGGCGGAGAGGCGGCGAATCCGAGCACCAAAGGTGCGAGCCATGCCAGCCTAGGGCAACGCCCTGGGTTATACGCCACCAAACGATCAAAGCCCTGAAGGGGCGGCTCCATTGTGGTGCGCCCCTTCAGGGCTTTGTCTTTTTTTTGCGACGTTTCCCAGGGCGTTGCCCTGGGCTGGCATGTGGCCGGGCCTTTGGCCCTCAGCGGCTCGCCTTTGCAGGGTTTCGGACAGGCTCCAACCCCTCACTCCTCTTCCCGCCGCGCCGTGCGGATCTTCCGCCTCGCGACATCCGCACCGCCGCCTGGCGGCGGGACTTCGCGCCATCCCGACGAGTCGAAGAAGAAACGCCGGCTCGAAATTTTCACGAACACAGACTCGATCGGGTGCATCGCCGCCGCGGGGATTTTCACTTCGCTGAATCCGTCCTTCACCCGCACCGTGCAGCAGCGCGGGAGTGCGCCGGAGGTCTCGTCCTGCATCTCCACCATGCGGCTGCGCGCGGGCAGCACGAGCGACCACCGCACCATGCCGAGCGGGATGCTCTGCGCGGCGATGAAAAGCCTGCGCCGCGGGAACGGCGTGCGGCCCGTGCTGATGAGCAGCCGAAGCGCGCCGCCGGTGAATTCCGCCTCGCGCACCGGATGCTGCTCGGACGCGAAACCCGGAGCCGCGAGCACATCGTATGGCTCTTCGGTCCTCGCGTATGCGGTGAAACGTCGCCTGCTTAGCGCCATCTGCGTCTCGTGGCAGAGAATCGCGTGGCGCTTGTCGCGCACCTCGGCATCAGTGAGGCGCAGCAGGAGCGAGGGCCACGGCGCGGAATTCCCGCGGCGATGGACGACATACGTGAAGACGCGGCAGGCGTGCAGGCTGCCCGTGAATGCAAAACGCGCGAGCACATGCAGCGCGCTGTGATCGGGATGCGCGTCATTTTCCGAAGGCAGCACGACGATGGTCGGTCGCAGCGCAGCGAATTCCGCGCGCATCGTGGCGATCGTCTGCTCGCCGCCGTGCAGCAGCAGCCGGGTCACGCCCTGATCGGGGAGGTTTAGGAAAAGCGCGGAGTCATCGTTCCCGAGCAGGAATCGCAGCGCCGCGCGCGCCTCCTCCCGTCGCCTCGCAGCCCATCGCAAGCGTGCCGAAGTGGAGATGAGCAGCCGCCGTTCGATGGCGCGCTGGGGCCAGGGATTGTTATCGCCGCTCGTGCAGAAAATCACGCGCACCTTCGCGCCCGCGTGCCTCGCGCGCTGGAGCAGCCCTCCGGTGCCGATGGATTCATCGTCCGGATGCGGGGCGATGACGAGGATGCGATCCTTTGATGAAATGGAAAGCGCCATGGGCTGCGCGGACGCTAGCGGGTGCGGGTGAGATGGCAATGCGCAAGGTGCGAAACCGGGGAAAGGGGAAAGTGCTCAGTGCTCAGTTCTCAGAAGTCGCACTTTTTGAATTTGAGCAGTGAGAACTGAGAACTGAGCACTGAGAACTTCGCCGCAGCGGCATCAATACCCTCATCGCCCGGTTTTTTTGCGGCGTGCGACGTTTTTCTTCCCATCGGAATTCCGTCCGCTAGCCTCCGCGCCCTCCAACACCACGACGAATGCAGGAATATAAAGTGAAACTGGAAGTCTTCGAGGGGCCGCTCGATCTGCTGCTCTATCTCATCAAGCGCGATGAGGTGGACATCCATGACATTCCGATCGGGCACATCACGAAGCAGTACCTCGACTTCATGGAGCTTTTCAAAATGCTCGATCTCGATGTGGCGGGCGAATTTGTTGTGATGGCGGCGAACCTGATCTACATCAAGAGCCGCTCGCTGCTGCCGGCGCATGTGCAGCCGCCGGACGAGGAGGCCGACGAGGAGGATCCGCGATGGGAACTCGTGCGGCAGCTCCTCGAATACAAGAAATTCAAGGAGGCCGCGGGGCATCTGCACCAGCGCGAAGTGGCGCGCGAGGGCGTGTTCCCGCGCATCGTCGCGGCGGAGGAGGCCGCGGAGCGTCCGCTGGGCGAGGTGTCGGTGTTCGACCTCATCAATGCGTTCAACAAGATCCTCAAGCGCATCGAGAGCAAGCGGGAGGACCTGCGCGAAATCTTCGAGGAGAACTACACGGTCTCCGACAAGATCGATCTCATTTTGAAAATGGCCGTGCCCGGCGTGGCGCTGAAATTCACCGAGCTGTTCACCGACGCCGCGTCGCGTTCGGAGGTCGTGATCACATTCCTCGCGCTGCTCGAACTCATCCGGCTGAAGCAACTGCGCTGCGTGCAGTCCGAGGCTTTCGGTGAAATTGAACTGAGCCGCGTCTAACTTGTCCGAACTGCGATGACGCCGACTATCAAACATGCCGTGGAGGCGCTGGTGTTCGCTTCGCCGAAGCCGATCACCGCGGGGGAAATCGTGAAGGCCATCCGCGCCGGCGCGGTGGAGACCGAGATTCTCACTCTGAATCCGCTCACCGAAACGAAGGAGGCCGAAGTGCTCGCCGCGCTCGCGGAACTGAAGGCCGACTACGAGCAGCAGGAGCGGGCTTTTCAGCTCACCGAGCAGATCAATGGATGGGCGATGACCACGGTGAAGGACGTGGCGGATTTTGTGCGCCAGCTCTACCCCGAGGCAAAGCCCACGCGGCTCAGCGGCCCCGCGCTGGAGACGCTCGCGATCATCGCGTACCGCCAGCCGGTCACGCGTGCGGACATCGAGGCCGTGCGTGGCGTGGCGGTGGATGGTGTCATGCAGGTGCTGCTCGATCGCAGCTTGGTGACGATCACGGGCCGCGCCGAAGTGCCCGGTCGCCCGCTCCTCTACGCGACGACGGAATATTTTCTCCAGCACTTCGGACTGAAGGACGTGGACGAACTCCCGAATGCCGACGAACTGCGCCGCGTGGTCCTGCCGAAGGCGGAGATTCCCGCGGAGGAAAAATCCGCCGAGGCTGCCGCCGATGCTGCAGCGACGACGGAAGGAATGCACGCCGCTCCGGGTGACGCCGCGCACGAGGCTGCACACGAAGCGCCGGCTGAAACTGAGGATGAGCCGGCACACGTGGAACAGGCCGGACAAACCGAGCACGTTGGTGAGGAAATCGCGGCGCTCGAATTGCAGGCCGAGACCGCCGAGGTCGAGCCCGGAGATGCGACGCCAGCCTCGGAAATTTGATCGATCATGGCCCTACCTGAAATTCGCAAAAAAATTGACGCAGTGGACGAGCAGATCATCCGTCTGCTGAACGAGCGCGCGGATCTCGTGCACGAGGTTGGCGTCGTGAAAAAGGCGCAGGGGCAGCCGATCTACGCGCCCGAGCGCGAGGAGCAGGTGCTGCGTGCGCTTGCCGCGAAGTCGCGCGAGATGAACAGCCGGCTGCCGGAAAAAAGCATCCGCGCGATTTACCGTGAGATCATGTCTGCGGCGCTCGCGCTGGAAAAGGACATCACGATCGCGTACTTCGGCCCGCCTTCGACGAACACGCACCAGGCCGCGCGCAGCCGCTTCGGCACGAGCGTGAACTATGTGCCGCAGCTCACGATTCCGGATGTCTTCGATGCCGTCGCGCGCGGACGCGCCGACTACGGCGTGGTGCCGATCGAGAACAGCACGGAGGGCGCGGTGAACCACACACTCGATGTCTTCATGGACAGCGACCTGCGCATCTGCGCGCAGATCCTGATGAAGATCGAAAACCACCTCGCGGCGAAGTGTCCGCGCGGTGAAATCACGAAGCTCTATTCGCATCCGCAGGTCTTCGGCCAGTGCCGCCAGTGGCTCCAGCGCACGATGCCGAATGCCGAACTCATCGAGGCCGGCAGCACGCCGCGCGCTGCGGAACTCGCCGCGCAAAATGCCAATGCCGGCGCGCTCGTCGGCCGCATGGCCGCGGAGGAGCACGGACTCGGCATCATCGAGCTGAGCGTGCAGGATAATCCGAACAACACGACGCGGTTCCTCGTCATCGCGCCGAAGTCCGCGCTGCCGACCGGAGAGGATCGCACGTCGCTCATGTTCTGCGTCCGCGACGAGCCCGGTGCGCTGTTCAGCGCGCTCGAGCCGTTTAACCGGCTGCACATTTCGATGAGCAAAATTGAGAGCCGCCCGAGCAAGCGCAAGGCGTGGGAATATTTCTTCTTCGTGGATGTGGAGGGCCACGCCGATCAGTCGCCGCTGAAGGAGGCCGTCGCCGAACTCAGCAAGCACTGCACGCTGGTGAAGATCCTCGGCACGTATCCGAAGACGGCGGGGTAGGGGCGGGGGAAGTAATCAGTGCTCAGTATTTCATTCTGACGAGAGGTTGTGCGCTGACTGATTGCTGAGCACTGAGCACTGAGCACTCTGCATCGAGAGCAGTTTGTCTTTGCCAAAACGTGTGCCGCTCGGGTGTGCTCACGCGTATGAGCAAATCCATTTTCGATCTCACGGATGAAGTCGCAGTCGTCATCGGCGCGACGGGCGTCCTCGGCGGTGCGCTGGCGGACGGTCTCGCTGCGGCGGGTGCAAAAATCGCGGTGATCGGGCGCAATGCGGATCGCGGTCAGGCGCGTGTGAAGGCGATCCGCGCGGCGGGTGGCACGGCGGAATTTTTTGCAGCCGACGCGATGGACAAGGCGAGCCTGCACGACGCGCACGAGGCGGTGGCGGCGGTGCTCGGCGCACCGGCGATCCTCGTGAACGCCGCGGGAGGCAACGATCCGAGAGTCACGGTGACGCCCGAGCGGCCCATCGAGGCGATCACCATCGAGGACTGGCATGCGAACTTCGACATGAACGTCGTCGGCGGCGTGCTGTTGCCGAGCCAGGAGTTCGGCCCCGCGATGTGCCAGCGCGGGCGCGGCTCGATCATCAATATCGCCAGCGCCAGTGCGCGCATCCCGCTGTCGCGTGTGGTCGCCTACTCTGCAAGCAAGGCGGCGGTGCTGAGCCTCACGATGTTCCTCGCGCGCGAGTGGGCGACGAAGGGCGTTCGCGTGAATTCGATCACGCCGGGATTTTTCCCCGCGGAGCAGAACAGGAAGCTGCTCTTCAACGAGGACGGTTCGCCGACGCCGCGCACGCAGGCGATCATGGGCCACACGCCGATGAAGCGCTTCGGCGAAAGCCATGAGCTGATCGGCGCGGCGGTTTTCCTCGCGGCGCACGGTGCGTCGAGCTTCGTCACCGGCGCGGATATCGTCGTGGACGGCGGCTACCTCTCGCAGACGATCTGACGGTGCGCGTCGTCAGGCAGGAACGCCTGCCACACGGCCCGCATCCCGGGGTGATGCTAAGGCCGGCGCAGTGTCACTTTTCCTTGAGCGGCGTGACGGGGTCGATGAACAGCCAGCAAAGGGCACCGAGGAAATACACGGCGGCGAACACGTAGAAGTTGATGCTCCAGTTGTTGTTTGTGGCCGCGAGGATGAGGGGGACGACCATCGGCGCGACCGCGCCCCCGGCGTTGCCCATCATGTTCATGCTGCCGGAGAGCGAACCGGTGTGCTTGCCGCCCACGTCCATGCACGCTCCCCATGAGCCGGGCATGGCGAGGTCGTTGCAGAAGCTCGCAAGGCCAATGGCCAGCACGGCGACGAAGGGGTTTTTCTGGTAGATGGAGAGAAGGAGCATCGCTGCCGCGCCCGCCAGGCCGAGGAAGCCCATCAGGCGGCGCGTCCTCGCCAGCCCGAGCGCCCGCGACATCGGGGCGGAGATCAGCCCGCAGAAGATGGATCCCAGCCCGCCGAAGAAGAGCGGCACGCACGCCATGAGCGAGCGCTGCCAGGTGGTCAAGTCGGCGAAGGTGGCCTGCTCCTTCAGGTAGGTCGGGAACCAGGTGATGTAGAAATACCAGCCGTAGTTCATGCAGAAGTATTGGCCCCAGAGCATCCAGACCGTCGGGCTGCCGAAGAGCTTCCGCCACGGCACGGAGGCGTGGGCATCCACGCCGTCGCCGGTGTCGCCGATGTGCGCGAGTTCCGCCGCGTTCACTTTGGGATGATCCTTCGGATGGTCGCGGAACCATCGGTAGAAGAACCACGCCCACACCACGCCCAGCAGGCCGAAGGTGAGGAAGGTGTAGCGCCACTCCATGACGGTCAGCATCCAGCCCACCAGCAGCGGCGTGAATGCTCCGCCCCAGCGCGCGCTCAGCCACATGATGCCCTGCGCACGCACGCGTTCCTGCACCGGCAGCCACAGCGTGAATGCCTTGGTCACATTCGGAAAACAGCCAGCCTCACCGACGCCGAACAGGAACCGGAAGAACACGAGCGAAACCAGCCCCCACGCCCAGCCCGTGGCGATGGTGAAGAGCGACCACATCATCACCACGCGCATGAGCACCCTTCGCGGGCCGATTTTGTCGCCGAGCCAGCCGCCGGGGATTTCGAACAACGCGTAAGCCCAGCCGAACGCGGTGAACGCGTAGCCCATCTGGACCTTCGTGAGGTTCAGGTCGCGCATGATGAACTCGGCGGACTTCGAGATGCAGACGCGGTCCACGTAGGTGATGATGGCCAGAGTGACTGCGAAATAGATAACACCGAAACGCGTGCGGGAGGGAATCATGAGGAGGGATGATGAGCGGTGAAGTCAGGCCTGCGGCATCAGCGCAGCTCGAAGATGGCCTCGATTTCCACGGCGATGTTGCCGGGCAGCGGGCCCATGCCGACCGCGCTGCGCGCGCCGATGCCGTTCTCGGGGCCCCAGATTTCGGCGAAGAGTTCGGAGCAGCCGTTGATCGCTTTCGGGTGATCGTAAAAATCCGGCGCGGTGTTCACCATGCCGAGGATTTTGATGACGCGTGCGACGCGATCCAAGCTGCCGAGTTGCGCGCGGAGCGTCGCGAGGATCGCGAGGCCGACCTGTCGCGCGGCGGCCTTGCCGGCTTCGAGATCGAGGTCGCGTCCGACGACGCCGGTGATGAGCGTTTTGTCCGCGCGCAGCGGGCCGTGGCCGGAGACGTAGGCGAGGTTCCCGGTGATGACGAGCGGCTTGTAAACGGCGACGGGTTTCGGTGCGGGCGGGAGTTCGAGGTGGAGTTCTGCGAGGCGCTGTTCGGGTGACATGCGCGCGGAGGGTATGGAATCGTGCGCGCGAGTCACTCCGTTTCCGAGACGCGGGCCAAAGGGCCCGCACAAACCGGCCTAGTGGTCTGTCAGTCGTGGATTGATGGCATTTGGACGCAGTGCTCAGTGCTCAGAAAAAACGCGCGCCTTGTCTGATAACTGAGAACTGAGAACTGAGAACTGAGAACTGAGCACTTTCAGAAACCATCAAATCACGACGGACAGAGCACGAGGGCGGCGCGTGGCTGGGCTGAGACGTGTCTTGAATGCCGCGGGATTTTCCACGAATCATCCGCCATGAAGCTGCGCATTTTCTTTCCACTGCTCGCTCTCGTGATTCCGCTGCGTGCGGAGGAGCCGGATTATTTTCCGGCGGTCGCGAAGCTGATCGAGGACCGGTGTCTCGACTGCCACTCGGCTGATGATCCGGATGGCAAGCTGGTGCTGGAGAAATACGCGGACATTTTGAAGGGCGGCGAGAGCGGTGCGGCGTTCGTCGCGGGGAAATCTGCGGAGAGCCTGCTGGTGAAATATCTGCGCGGCGAGGTGGCGAAGGACGGGAAGAAAAAATTCATGCCGCCGGGAAAGCGCGACAAGCTGTCGGCGGACGAGGTGGAGAAATTTGTGAAGTGGATTGATGCGGGCGCAAAGCCGCCGCAGCGCGAGATGGGCCGCAAGATCGTGGAGGTGCCGAAGGTCGCGCCGAAAGTCGCACCGCGCACGGCGGTGAATGCGCTCGCATTTTCTGCGGAGGCGAAGCTCGTGGCGGTCGGGCGCGGGAGCACGGTGGAACTCGTGGACCCGATCTCGCAGCTTGCGGTGAAGAAGCTCGACGGGCATCGGGGCGCGGTGAACGCGCTCGTGTGGTCGGCGGATGGCTCGCAGCTTTTTGCGGCATCCGGCGAGAATACGATCGAGGGCGAGGTGCGGCAGTGGGATGTCGCGAGCGCGAAAGTGGCGCGCACTTTCACGGGGCATCGCGATGTGATTTACGCGCTCGCGCTTTCGCCGGATGGGAAGACGCTGGCGACGGGGAGCTATGATCAGAAGACCAAGCTGTGGAATGTCGCGGATGCGACGGAGCGGAAGACTTTGCACGGGCACAACGGCGCGGTGTTCGCGCTGGCGTTTCGTCCCGATGGAAAATTGATCGCAAGCGCGAGTGCGGATCGCACGGTGAAGCTGTGGGATGTCGCAAGCGGCGAGCGGCGCGACACGCTGAGCCAGCCGGGGAAGGAGCAGTTTGCAGTCGCGTGGAGTGCGGATGGGAAGCGGCTTGCGGCGGCGGGTGCGGACAATCGCATCCGCGTGTGGAGCGTGTCGCCCGATGCGAAGGAGACGACGAATCCGCTCGTGCTCGCGAGGTTTGCGCACGAGCAGGCGATCCTGCGGCTGGTGTGGAGCGCGGATGGCGCAACGATGCTGAGTTCCGCGCAGGACGGCACGGTGCGCGTGTGGGATGCGGCGGAGGTGAAGGAGCGCGTGCTGCTGGAGAAGCAGCCGGACTGGCCGACGGCCCTGGCGTTTTCCGGCGGTGCGGTCGTGACGGGGCGGGCGGATGGGACGGTGGCGTTTTATGATGCGAAGACGGGGAAGGTGATCGCGGCTCCGAAGAGCGGGAGAAGCGAACGTCCAACGTCGAACGTCCAACGTCGAACGTCCAAAGTTGATCAGCCGAGTTCCGTGCGGAGACGCAGGATTTTTTGTCAGGCGGAGAAGGCGGTGGCGAAGCCGGCAGAGCCGCCGAAGGGGGCGGTGGTGTCGGGCATTTCTCCGCGCGGGATTGAGCGGGGGAAGATGAGCGAGGTGAAACTTGCGGGCGCAAACCTCCCGGAGATCGTCTCGGTGAAATGCGAGGATGCGCGCGTGCGCGTGTTTGCGGCTGGGCCGGAAAAGGATGCGGTGCCGCTGGTGATTTCCACTCCGGCGAATCTGCCGCGCGGCGGCTATGCGATTGTCGCGAGCGGGCCGGACGGGAAGGAGATCGGACGCGCGACGCTGCGCATTGAGGACATCGCGGTGCTCACTTTTCCCGGCGATGCGATGATGACGAAACTGAACACGCTGCCTGCGAATGTGTGGGGCACGCTCGCGAAGGCGGGGGAGAGCGACCGGTATGAATTTGCGGCGAAGGCGGGGGTGACGATGGTGTTCGACTGCCAGGCGAAGTCCCTCGGCTCAAAGGCGGCGGCGGTGCTGAGTCTCACGGATTCCGCGGGGCGCGTCCTTGCGACGAACAGCAGTTTTGACTCGGGCGGCGATCCGTTCATCGCGCACAAATTTGCGGCGGATGGACGCTTTACGGTCGTCGTGAGCGATGCGCTGATGACTGGCAGCGCGGAGCATTTTTACAATCTCACGCTTGGTGCGCTGCCGTTTGTCGCGGCTGTCTTTCCGCTGAGTGTGCCGGCGAATGCGGAGACGAAATTGGAACTGGTTGGCTACAATCTTCCGTCCGATCCGGCGGCGCGGACGGTGAGCGTGAAGTCCGGCGCGAGCGGCATGGTGCCTGTGAAGATTGATGCGCAGAAATTTCGCAGCCGCGCGCAGGCGTCGCTGCCTGTGAGCGAGGTGCCAAGTTTTGTGGCATCGGAGGAATGCGGCACGGTGGCGGGCGCGCAGAAGCTTGCGGTTCCGTTTTCGGTGAGCGGGCGTTTTCTTTCGGCGCGCGAGGCGGATCATTTCCGGTTCACGGCGAAGAAGGGGGTGACGTATGCGATCGAGACGGAGGCCGCGCGGCGCGGTTCGCCGGCGGACACGAAGATCGCGGTGCTGTGGCCGGACGGGCGTCCCGTCGAGCGGCTGCTCATGCAGGCGGTGCGCGACAGTGCGATCACGTTCCGTCCGATTGATTCGGCAGCGGCGGAAGCGCGCGTGGAGAACTGGCGCGAGATGGAGCTGAACGAACTGATGTGGATGCAGGGCGAGGTGACGAAAATTTTCCGGATGCCCGAGGGGCCGGACAGCGGGTTTGTGTTTTACACGAATGGCGGCAAGCGCATCGCATACTTCGACACTTCGGCAACGGCGCACGCGCTCGACGAGCCGTGCTACATCGTGGAGCCGCACGCGCCGGGCACGAAGCTCGTGGCAAACGGCCTGCCGGTCTTCACTCTGCACTACGAGAATGACGACGACGGCACACGCGTCGCGGACACGGATTCGCGGCTGCTCTTCACCGCGCCGGAGGATGGCGACTTCATCGTGCGTGTGCGCGAGAGCCGGGGGGCGGGGGGCGAGCGCTTCGCATACCGGCTCATCGCGCGTGAGGCGCGGCCGGATTTTTCCGTGAAGCTGGCGGAGCCCGCTGGCGTGGTGAATGTGGGGAGCGGCGCGGATTTCACGCTCACGGCGGATCGCAAGGATGGCTTCGACGGGGACATCGTGTGCGAGATCGCGGGCGTGCCCGAGGGCTGGCGCGTGACGAGCCCGATCGTAATCCAGGCCGGGCACCTCGTGGCGAAGGGCAGCATCTCCGCGCTGCCGAATGCGGCGAAGTGGAGCGCCGCAAAAATTTCCGCGAATGCGGAAGTCGGCGGAAAAAAGATCACGCACGCCGCGGGAGAAATCGCGGGCGTGAAGCTGGAGGGCGAAGCACCGATGATCGTGTCGCTGCAGCCTGCGGGTGCGAGCAACGATGCGCCGCCATTTTCGCGCAGCGATGCGGAGAAGCCCGCGGAGATCACGATCGCTCCGGGTGAGGCAGTGAGCGCGTGGGTCGTGCTGAAGCGCGGGAGCGCGAAGGGTGCGCTGCAATTTGATGTCGAGAATCTCCCGCACGGCGTCGTGGTGGACAATCTCGGGCTGAACGGAATCACGCTGCTGGAAGGACAGGACGCGGGCGAGATTTCCATCAAGGCCGCGCCGTGGGTGCCGGAGACGGACCGGCTCGTGTTTGCGGTGTCGCGCGAATCCGGGAAGCAGGCGTCGCTGCCGGTGCTCGTGCATGTGCGGCGCAAGGGGCTTGTGGAGTCGGCGAATGCGAGGGACTGAGGCGGAAGTTGAGAGTTGAGGGGATGCGCGCACGCGGCTGTTCCACCGGGCGGCGGTTTTCGTGGGTGAGAGGAAAAGTGGTGCATAACACCAACGGAAATCTCTGCAAAAATCCTGAGTTTTCAGTCTGCGGATGAAAAGTTGGCCGGTCTTCTCTGTAGAGTTGTCCAGTTTTTCCTGGCACAACGACGACAAGCGAATGCATCGGGCACTCGGTTCGTCGACCTCAATGCGGTTTTGTGCCCTGCTGTTTTCCTGGCACAGGAATTCACCCGGGATGGGATTCACCTGAACTGGAAAGGCTGTCTGCAGTTCCGCACGATTCTCGCTCCCCATTTGCCAGCCAACCCGCAGCAATCGCAGACCAACTAAGTCTATGCCCTACGCCTCCACCAAGCCCGCCTTTGGCTCGCCGGAGTCCTGGGCGGAGAGGCGCGCGCGGGCCGAAGCCGCGGTTTGCGCCTGCACGCCGGGCACCCTATTTTCCGCGCCATGAGCACCCTCGCCGAAATCGAACAGGCCATCACCGCGCTGCCGGCGGCCGAGGTGGAGCGGCTGGTGGACTGGCTGGAGCGGCAGCGGGCAGCCTTGCCGAAAGCTGGCAAGCGGGAGGCGGTGGACGCGTTTCTGAAGCGGTGGACGGGAAGTGGGGAAACGGCGGATCCCGCGCGGTGGCTGGCGGAGAGCGTGGGCACGGCGACGAGCGGCCTGAGCACGGATGAGATCATGCGGCTGACGCGCGGGGAGGACTGAATGATCCTCGTGGATGCCAACGTGCTGCTGGATGTGGTGACGAGGGATCCCGTGTGGCTCGGCTGGTCGCAGGGCGAACTCGCGCGGCTGGCCGTTGGCGGGCTGGCCATCAATCCCATCATCTATGCGGAACTCGCGCCCGCCTTTCGCACGGAGGGCGAACTGGAGGCGGCTTTCTCCGATTGGGCGCTGCACCGGCTGGCGCTCCCCTACGCCGCCGCATGGCCTGCGGCGCGGGCGTTTGCCGAATACCGTGCGCGCGGCGGCGCACGCACCGCACCGTTGCCGGATTTCTACATCGGCGCGCACGCGGATGCCGAGGGCCACACATTGCTCACCCGCGACGCGGCGCGCTACCTCACGTATTTCCCCAAGGTGCCGCTCATCTGACCGCCGCAAGGCAGCGTGGCGTGAGGGTGCGTCCAATCAGCCTTGCTCCCATGCCCTACGCCCCCACCAAGCCCGCCTCTGGCTCGCCGGATTCCTCGGCGGAGATGCGCGCGCAGTTCGCCGGGCTCAAGCAGCTCATTGATACCGTGCCGACGATCACCGCCGCGGTGGTGGACTCGGTGAGCACGCTCAACCCCGGCGACCCCGCGACGGTGAATGCGGTGGCGAGCAGGAGGCGGAGGGCGCGCATCGCGGGAATGTAGGACAGGCTTCCAGCCTGTCACGGATGGAAGCCAGGGCTGACGCATCAAAATTTCGCTGGCGAGAAACGGGACGTCGCGGGTGGAGCATGCGACTCGCGTGCTGTTTCCGGCGACTCGCCGGGAACACCTCGTGGCGCATGAGTAAACACACGGGAGGTCCAAATCTGTGCGTCTTCAAATCTGCACGCCGCTCGGAAACACGCGCGCATCGGGTGTCTGCGGCGAGTCGCCGCAGACAGCACGCGAGTCGCGTGCTCCACCCGGAAACTTCCGTTCGCCACCGTCGCAGCCGGGACAGGCTGGAAGACTGTCCTGCATTGCGCCTGCTCCCGGCTAATCCCCGAGATATTTTTTCAGCTTCTCGCGCAGGTCGGTACGGGCGCGGAAGAGGAGGCTTTTCACCGAGGGCACTGTGAGTTCGAGCACCGCTGCGATTTCCTCGTAGCTCACGTCCTGGTAGCGGCGCATGATCACGGCCATGCGTTGCGCTTCGGGGAGTTCCTGGATGCTGCGCTCGATGGCATCCTGCATTTCCTCGTCGAGCATCGTGGTGTCGGGCTGCTTCACGGTGCCGTCGGCGAATTGCTGCGGATGAACCTCGTCGTCCGTCGCGGCGTCGAGCGAGGTGAGTTTTTGCCGGGACCGGCGGCGGCACTCGTTGAAGACGAGGTTGCGCAGGATCGTGTAGAGCCACGTTGTGAATTTTGCCGTGGGCTCCCAGCGCGGCGCGCTCTTCCACACGCGCACGAAAATTTGCTGCGAGAGATCCTCGGCCTCGTTTGCATCGCCGAGCATCCGCGTGACGGTTCCGATGACCCGGTGCTGGTGCGCCTCGACGAGTTCGCGAAATGCCGCCTCGTCGCCCGCGCGCACCTTTTCCATGAGGCGGATGTCGCGCTCCGGGTCATCGCCGGAGGCGTCGGCCTGGAGGCTCGGGTCGTCGTTCATCGTGGCTCGTGCGCGGGTGGGGCGGAGTGCAGAGGGGGACGATGGACAGGCGTCACGCGGGAGGCAATTTGTTTCCCGAAATGCGTGGGCGTCGTCGTCGTTGAATATTGGACGTTGGACGTTGGACGTTGGACGTTGAGCCCCGCGCAGCGGCTGTGTGATTTCAGGGCGTGCGTCAGAATTCGGACGGCGCCTGCGGCGGGCTTAACGTCAAACGCCTGACGTTAAACATCCAACATCAAACGACGGACTTCCTCCGGCGTGCGGCCCTGCGCGCGCAGGGTGCGCAGGCTCAGGGCGTCGTTGCGTTTTGCGAGGCGGGCGCCGGTCTCGTCGTTCATCAGTTCGCAGTGGAAAAATGCGGGCGGTGTGTGGCCGAGTTCGCGGAGGATGAGGAGCTGGCGGAAGGTGCTCGTGATCAAATCCGCGCCGCGCACGACTTCGGTGATTTGCATCAGGGCATCATCCACGGCGCAGGCGAGCTGGTAGCTGGGGAAGCCGTCCTTCCGCCACACGAGGAAGTCGCCGAAGTCGCGCCCTGCGATGGCGCATTGTTCCCCGAAGTGGCCGTCGTGAAATGTGACGGCCCCGCCGTCGGGCACACGGAAGCGCCAGTTGATTCCGTCGCGTTTTTCCGCCGGGACGCCCGGCGATGCGGGACGGCAGGTGCCGGGATAGAGCGGTTCTTCTTCGCCCTCATGCGGTGCGGAAAGCGCGCGGAGGACGTCCTGCCGCGAGCATTTGCACGGGTAGATGAGGCCGCTCGCGCGCAGGCGCTCGAAGGCCTCGGCGTACCGCGGCATCCGCTCACTCTGCGTGTAGGGCGCGTGCGGGCCGCCGAGGTCCGGCCCCTCGTGCCAGCGCAGGCCGAGCCATCGCAGATCCTCGATGGCTGCGGCGGAAAAATCCGGCGTGCAGCGCAGGCCGTCGAGGTCGTCCATGCGGAGGATGAGCGTGCCGCCCGCATCAAGCGCGCGCTGCTGTGCGACCAGAAAAGTGCGCGCGTGGCCGAGGTGCAGGTGGCCGGTGGGCGAGGGGGCGATGCGGCCGCGGTAGCCTTGTCGCAAGTCATCCGCCATCGTCCGGAGCTACTTCACGACTTTCAGATCGGTGTCGTAGAGCACGACCTTGCCGATTTTTGCGAGGCTCTCGCGCACCTGTTTCGCGTCGCCGACCACGACGATCGCGGTGTCCTTCGTGCTCAGATATTTTGTCGCGAGTTCCTTCACGGTCGCGGGCGTCACGGCGGCCATGCGCTTCGCGTAGGTCTTGTAGAAATCCGGCGCGAGACCATACAGCTCGATGTCCTGCACGCGCGAGGCGACGCGGCCTGCGTTTTCGAGCGAGAGGAGGTAGTTGCCGATGTTGTATTGCCGCTGGAGTTCCAGCTCCGGCTCGGCGACGGGCTCGGTCATGAGGCGCGTGAGTTCGCCGAGGATTTCGTTGATGGCGGGCGCGGTCACGTCGTTGCGTGTTTCGGCGGTGGCCTGGAAATATCCGGCCTCCTTGTTGTAACCGAATGCGCTGCTGCTGCCGTACGTGTAGCCGTGTTTCTCGCGGAGGTTTTGGAAAAGGCGGCCGCTGAATCCGCCGCCGAGGATCGAGTTCATCACATTCACTTCAGGAAGGTCGGTGGCCTGCGCGCGCGATGGCGCATTGCGGCACACGATTACATTGCTCTGCACGCTGCCGGGCAGATCGAGCAGGTGGATCGTGAGGCCGGTGATCGGCTTCACGGCGGCCTTCTTTACCATCGGCACATCCTTCTTTTCCCAGCCGCCGAGTGCCTTCTCAATTTTCGGCAGGATGTCTGCGGCTTTCCCGTCGCCGACGATGGCGAGCGAAGCGTTGTTCGGCGCGAACCACGTCGCGTGAAACTTCACGAGGTCGTCGCGCGTGATCGCCTTCACGCTCTCGGGCGTCGTGAATTTCCCGTACGGATGCTCGCCGAAGAGCGTCGCATTCATCAACTTTCCGACGAGCGAATGCGGCTCCTTCTTCTGCGCGGTGAGCGCGGAAAAAGTGCGCTTCTGCGCTTTCGCAAATTCCTCCTGCGCGAAGACGGGATGCATCACCGCGTCGGCAAAAAGATCCAGCAGCGGGCCGGTGACTTTCGTCAGCCCGCTTGTGCTCACGCTGATGGCATCTGCGCCCGAGCCGGCTTCGAGCGTCGCGCCGAGCGAGTCCACGGCCTTCGCAAATGTGAGCGCGTCGCGCGTGGTCGTGCCGCGGTTTAGCAGGCTTGCGACGAAGCCCGCGGTGCCGTGCTTGTCAGCGTCGTTCACGTCGCCACCCTTGATCACAAGTCGCATCGTGATCGTCGGCTTGCGGTCATCTTCGATGACGAAAACCTTGAGACCGTTCGGCAGGACTTTCGTCACGTAGTCCGGAAACGCTGCCTCGGGCGCGGGCCCGGGTTCGGGTTTTTTTGTGCGGTCAATGTCGGCGTTTGCCGAGAGGACGAGTGTGCTGAGGATGAGAGGAAGAAGGCGGCGCATGATGGTGAAATTGATTGGAGGTTACTTTGACTCGGTGC
>Ga0315909_10000766_pt1 | contig 43104 bp, 51 predicted proteins | sample LakEriMetagenome_11_FD_203527 | JGI IMG/M metagenome (GOLD analysis project Ga0315909, IMG submission 203527) | Freshwater fungal communities from buoy surface, Lake Erie, Ohio, United States - Buoy 2 MA125 | ecosystem: Environmental > Aquatic > Freshwater > Lake | place: USA: Lake Erie, Ohio... | reverse complement strand
TTGTTTTTTCATTGGTTTTTGTATCTTACTAAATGTTTCATGATCATCATAGTAAGGATCAATTTGCCATCTTCTACCCTTCATTCTTGGATCACCAATAAGAGGGTCATTTGGCTCTTCATTAATGCTTTGGATATCTTTTTTCATGTTTCTTTTGAGCCATTTCTTTCATTATTTCAGCAATTGCTTTTTCACCATCAGTTCTATAATCTTGATATTGAAGTACTGGTTCACTTTGATATGGGTTTTGTGTAGGAATAAAGGGTGCTTGAGCTGGTTCATTATCATCATCATCAATATTCAACATATGTAATTTGCTGTAATATTTTGGATCTCTTTTGAGATTTGCTACTACCAAGATCTTAGCTAGATCTTTTCTTTTGTAGACCATTTTCTTCAATTCATATTGAATTCCGGCAATAACTTCATCAGGAGTTACTTTTGTTTTGATCTCTTCAACATCCTTTTCAAATTGGCGTGGATCTGCCATTGGTTTATTGTCATAATCCACTGGTGGAACTGCAGTTATGTTACTTTGACTACCAGCAATACTAGGAACATAACCAAAACTAGTTGGGGTTTGTGATACATCAGGTGAACTAAATGTATCTACACCAGAACCACCGCCACCTTGAATGTAGGATTGGCCTGTGTACATTCTATCACCCAAATCATTTTCTCTTATTGGTTTAAACATACCTATAAATATCAAAAAATATCACGTTTTTAAAAAAAAGTTTAGATTATAGAAAGGTATATATATTGAAATATGAAAATAGTTTTAAGTTTGTGTGAAAATAGTAACTCAAAATTTTCAAAAAAAATATCTTTTGAAAACTTATATCAATCATTTAAAAACCATGAATTTCACATTTTGGGTGATAATTTAAACAGAGAGTTAGAAGATTATATACTTACATTCAATCCAATATTTTATGAAAATAAATCAAGAGGTAAACATCAATATTTTATTGATAAACTTGAATTCTGTATAAATAATTTTAATGATAATGATACATTATATTTAGTTGAAGATGATTATATACATACAGAAGATTCAAGCATGCTATTAGACGAAGGACTGCAATATGCGGATTATGTGACTTTATATGACCATCCAGATAAATACATTCAATGTCAGTATCCAAATCCAGAGATAAAAGATATAGGAGAAAAGACAATATTATTTAGAACTAATACGTCACACTGGAAATATACAAATTCAACAACAGGCACATTTGCTTGTAAGAAAAAAACAATCAAAGATGATGTTGATATATGGTTAAAATCATATAAAGACACTAATATTATTGCTTGGGATTATTTTTCATTTAAAGATTTAATATCACTAAAAAATAGAAAAATTGCGTCTAGTATTCCTGGTAGAAGTTCTCATATGCACTCTAAAGAAATGTTATCTCCATTTTTTAAATACAACTATGATTCACTTATTTGATGTTACACTTATATGCGTAACATCTATTAAAATTAAAGAGTCAATACAATCTTTACTTCATTGTGCAAATTTAATTAACTTTAAAGAAGTAAAATTTGTAACACATGAAGATATCAATATACAGTCAGTAAAAGTAGAAAAATGTAGAAATCTAACTTCTATAGAAGCATACAGTCATTATATGATATATGATTTATATAAACATATAAATACTGAATTTTGTTTAACAGTTCAACATGATGGGTTTATTATTAACCCTCAATTATGGAATGATAATTATTTAAAATATGACTATATAGGAGCACCTTGGAAAATAAGAAATGATTGTTATTTAGATCCTAATGGAAAACATATAAGAGTAGGAAATGGAGGATTTAGTTTAAGAAGTCAAAAATTATTAAATACACCAAACCGTGAACACATTCCATTTGCATCAACTATGCACGGAGACTATTATAAACATTTAAATCATTTCTCAAAAAATGAAGATAACATAATATGCGTACATAACCATGAATTGTATGAAAAATATGGTAATGTATTTGCACCATTTGAAGTAGCACTAACATTCTCAAAAGAAACTATTCTACCAGAAAATGAAAACTTAAATACATTTGGTGTACATGGATATAAATTAAATGACTTTATAAACCTTTTTCATGAAAAAACATGATTGCCATTCAAATATATATTCACCTGTAATATTATAAGGCGGTTTTGATAAATCTATTGCAGAGTATTTACCATCTTCTACATCAGAGTTAATTGTGTCACCAAAATCATTTGTATACAATGCATATTTATAATTTTTTATATTTAATACTTTGATTATGTTAATATAATTTAAATGTTGAAGTACATCTTTACATAATACTAAATCAAAATTAATATCACTTGAATAGTCTATAAGTGATTCACATTTAAACTTAATATTTGTTGTTTCATATAACTGTTTATTTTTTAAGATTACATGATCAACAATATCAATTCCTAGATAATCAATTCCAATATAGTCAAAGTGTTTCATCAAATTAAAGTCACCACATCCCAGATCTAATATTGATTTAATATTATTTAAATTACAAAACTCTTGTAGGAAATCTAAATATGGTTTTGAACATTCCAAACTAGAACCTGGTCCACTTTCTGTGCCATAATTATCTTGCCATTTCTTGTTTCTGTATATGTCTGTAAATATGTCCTTCATATATATTTTTTTGCATAAAAACCATATGTAGAATTAGAATTATATATCCAATCTTCATCTATAAATTTATGTTGTTCATCCCATCCCATTCCTTCCCATAAGTGAATTGCATAATCATTTGATTTATCTACAAATGAATTAAAAATTGACTTCCAATTAGCAGGATTTGGTTGAAAAAATTTTTCAGTATTTAATACTGTAATCAATTCTGGATTTTTTATTGCTAATTTTTTTGGCAATACAACACTATGTTCATCCCATTTTGTTTTATCAAATGTTTGATAATTATCATACCATAATCTAGCAAACTCAGAATTTTTCTCTGATAACATTATAGCATTACAAAGTCCCCAGTCATCTTGTTTTGCCATAACAAATTTATTATTAAGCAAATTGTCAAATGAATTAATGCAAAGAGTATCACAATCCAAATATATTCCACCAATTTCTATTAATTTAGTCAACCTAAAAACATCAGTTTTATGAGCACAGTGATCAATTGGATTGCCAAATATTTCAGTCTGTGGTTCAATCTTTATAATTTCAACAAGATTCTTAATATTATTCCAATATTTATTATTTTCAGGCTCATATTTACAATACATAAAGATTTTATCTGGTTTAATTGTATTATAAGCAGATTTTACGGCTATATTATGAATTAGGTGAAATGGTTTACCTCCAAAATCAGAACTCAATCCAAAAACCATATGTACTATTTTAGGTATCATAATTTAAAATTTGTAAAAAACGTATCATATTCAAATGACAATTTATAATTAGTATCAATAGCGTCAATTAAATCATAATATTTAGAATAATTAAGTGAATCAATTATGTTGTCTAGTTGACTTATATCATCAAATTGAATAATACCACGTTTATCAAAAAAATCTCCTATTGATGGACATCCCCAATATATAGGAATTGTCTTGGTTCTAAAACAATCAATAATTTTTTCAGTAAAATAATAATCTTTTTTACAATTTTCTACTGAAATTGAAAATGCATACTGATTAAGTCCAATTTCTTTACGTTCTATATAATTAAAACCATGACCATATAAATCAAACCTACTATGATATTCTTCTATAATTTGATGTCTAAGTTCATGACCATCAACCCATCTTTTATTAGAACTGATCATTGATAACAATTTATTTTTGTTGAGATCTTGATAATCTGTTATTGAACAGTCTCCGTGAGATTTAAATACAAATTTAGAATGTGATTGAATCAGATGTTTATCATGAGTATATATTTTTTTAAATTTATATATGTTATGATGTACATTATTAAAAAAACCAGGATGAAAATATTCTAAAATCAAAGGAGACTCAATAATCCAAAGATATAAATTGTTATATGAATCATCTATATTATAAAAACCTGTGTCAGTAATAATTAATGAATCTTGTTTATTATCAGGATAACCATATATAATTTCTAAATCAATATTTGATCTTTTTAGTCTATTATTCCAATGTGAAACTGGAATATGTGATAAATTTGGAGAAATTATATTTAACTTCATAACCAAGATTGTTTGATTTCTTCACCATAATTAGTATTACAAAATTGTATATCACTAAAAGATTCACGTTGAATACACATTATAGGATATATACAGTATTTTTGTATATTATTAATCTCAGTGAACCAATTTAAAAATACATCATATACGCAGTATTTTTCATCTAATGTAAACGCTTTTTGAAAAAATACTTCATCAGTTGGATACATTTCTATAATCTTGTCAATAAAACGTTTTGAATAAAAAATAGAATGTGTCGTACCACACTCATCTATTTTTACAATATCATCATTTATTTTTTCTATTTTGGAGATATATATTAAACTATCATTGTTTCTATAAATTTTTCTATTACACCCTAAATACAATATATCATAAGAATCATTTAACTTGTTCAATTTATCAGAGTTTATGAAATAACAATCATCCTCTAATATCAATACACTGTTTAATTGTAATTCTTTTGCCTTTCTTAACGTTTTTAAGTGACTGTGGAAACATGAAATTTGCGCAAGTTTTACATATGATATAGTAGAATCAAAATTAATCTTAGTGGATGAAACTCTCTCATAATTAGTAATATTTATATCAGATAGATGATTTTTTATAGAGTTCCATCTGTCTGTTCTTGTATCTAAATTTAGAATATAAATTTTATCAATCATCCCCATGATTTTGCCCAATGATGTACAGAATATGATTCAGGTGAAGTTATACTAAAATTCTCTTCTTTTCTTTCCATTTCATACCAAGCATATGGATAAAAATATTTAATATCAAAAAATTTATATGTAGGATTACTTAAATATGGAATCAAATAATTTGTAAAAAATTCTGGGCCGCTTATTTTCCAGATTTCATTGCTTACTTTTCCATTATAAGTAAATTTGTTAATATTTTCTAACACAGAATTAATATAAAAACTAACAAGTGGTTCTTGAGATCTAGATCCCATAATACCTATTGCAATTTCATTGTTTGGTTGATAACCTGAAAAAAAGTTGTAATTAAGTATATCATCTGGCATTCTTTTCAAAGGTTCTGTGTCCGCATCAACATATATTCCACCAAATTTTTCTAATATTTTAAACCTTAATAAATCCGTCTTCAATGCAATATTACAATCACTGTAGTAATACTTTTTAATATCATCACTTACAATATTAGTTGATTCAACCAATTCATTGTTCCAAAAAATAAAATTATAATCAGGATATATTTCTTTCCATTTATTCAAATAATCAATATAAATTGAAGGAAATGATCTTGTACCGATCCAAATATGATGTATAAATCTAGGTATCATGTATATAAATTATCAAGTGTTAATGATGAAAATATACTGTTCTCTTCTGTTTTTAATGTAAATTGATCAATTAAGGGAGGCAAAAATACATAATGTTTAAGTATCTTTAATGTTTTCTTTTGTATTTGTATATCAACTGCTGCCCAGGCTTGATGGTTTGTGTCAAGTAAAACTGGAATACTTGACTTCTTAATCATATATGCATGTGTACACATCGGAGAATGAGTTGTAGTTATGATATTATCAGATATCTTGATTTGATATTTTTCTGGAGGCAAACAACAATGTCCTACAAATACATATTCCCAATCACTTGGAAGTTTATTTTTGAATTCTACAAATTTTTCTTTAAAATTATCACATAAAATTGCATCATCCTCTAATATAAGAATTTCATCATAAGGTAAATACCAAAGAGTTTGCCATAACATATAATGTGATAACAAACATCCAATTCTACCCTGTTTAATAAAATAATCAGGCCCAGTTGGATCATCATCTTTATACGGTATTGTTGTTTTCAAACCAAATTTTGCACCATTAATACCATCAAAAAACTCAACATCCAATCCTTGTTGTTTAAAATATTGTATAGCATACTCTTTTCTTTTTGGAGTATCTTTCAATGTCAAACAAAATATTTTTGGTAAATTATAATTCATTTAATATATTCAATCTGTTTTCATCATGGTTGTCCAAATAACTAGATATGATTTGAGGTATAAAACTTTCTTTATTCTGTATTGCATATTCAATACTAGAAAATACAAATTTTGGTGACAATAGTATAAAAGGATATTTTTTTGAAAAATTGGATAATTGCCAACAACCACATGTTAACCAATTTGCATTTTCAAGTGTTATACCGTGATTATCCCATTCAACTAATTTGTTTTTATTAAAAACTTCATCTAATCCATTTATAGTATCAGTTAAAATATTATTATTTGGATTAGCATAAAATGTACCATTACATATAAAATGAGAAGAGTTAAAATTTCCTTCAAACTTAACCCACCATGATTTTGTTTTTTCATTTGTACAATCTGATGGATATAAATTTTCAGTTGAAAACACTGCCATATTATGATCCAAATTAACAATTTGTTCTATATCATTTTGCCAACTATAAAAATCACAATCAAAATAATATCCGCCAAATTGATTTACTATTTCTAGTCTAGCAATATCTGACATTCCTTGATATCTAGATCTATCTTGAACTTTTGATTCATTTTTATAAAAATTGTATATATGTCTGTTGACAAGATTTAATTTTTCTATAGAAGATTCATTCCATAAATAATATTCCCATCCAAACTTATCACAATACTGTCTCCATGATTCCATAATTTTATATGGAGCAGGTCTGTCTCCAACCCATATTTGATGAATTTTTTTTGAAATCATATTTTTATAATTCCTGTTTTTTCATCATTAAAACCAAAACTAACCAAAAAGTTGTCACCATCTAATATGGCACCACATGGAAATATTACAGGTGGATTTTCATCTGGATAAATAATTTCATCTACTGAGTTACCCCAAAGTATTGGAACGTCTGATATTCCAACTATTGTATACGGCGGAGTTGGTTCAAATCTATAATATCCCATTACATATCTATTTTTTCCGTTTTTCCAGTATATACTACTATGAAAAAAAGAATGATAATAACCATCTTTATAAACTGGATTTGATCCTCCTCTACATAATCCAAAAGACCAATTTGACTGTATATCTGTATGAGAAATATATTCTGATATAATTTTACCCGTCCAACTAAATTCTAAAACTGTATGTGGACTCATTTTATATACACACATCAACTTATTATCTTGTACAAAAAATGTCCAATTTTTTTCCTTCCCACTATTTTTATCCCTATTTTTTCCATTGAAACCATATTCAAAATGAATATTGTCTATATGTTTAAAATTTTCATCAAATACTAACATTTTTTGATGAATTAAATGAAATTTATCATGTGTATAAGTAGCACATGAGACATATATTTTATTATTATGAACCAAAACTCTTGGATCTTCATATTGTTCAAAATCAATTTCATCTTTTATATTGAGTGGGATTGGCTTTAAAGTATCATATTCATATAACTTTAAAGTATTAATTGTCATTTTCTTAGAAATAAAAATTGATTGTCTAGTCATTATATATTTTTTGTCATTGAAAACAAAAATTGATGAATTAAATTCAAAATTTTTCTTGCTATAATTTAGATCAAGTATTGATACATTTTCTTGTTGAGACAATATGGAAATTTCAGACAAATCAACTTCTTTACTTTCAAATTCTGTATTTTCAGAATCATATAATTTGTATAAAGGATCTGTTGACACGATCAATTCTACTGATTTATATTCCTGTGAACTACAGAATATTTTTTTAATTAATAATCCAAGATTTCTAGTATCTCCATTTGCTGTTTTTACATTGGGAGTAACAAAAAAAGACACATTATCATTTTTTAAAACTGATATAGTCAGTATATATTCACTTCCGTTTTGTAATGAATATTCTTGTTTTATACTTTTTGCATCATTTTCAATGAAAACAATAATTTTTTTATCATTACCTGCACATATAAACTTTAAACATATATTCTTTACTTCTCTTTTTGGTATAACTTTGAATAATCCTTCTACCCATCTAAACGGTTCATTATTTTCATCATGTTCAAGCATGTGAAAGGATTGTAATTCAAATGTATCTGCATCGTATATATCATTTATTAAATTGTTTTTCATATTCTTCTCTTAACATGGACATTATTTCTGAATCAATATACAATCCATTTTTATATATTTCTTTTCTTTTTGTACCTTCCCAAATAAATCCTAATTTCTTGTATAAATTTTTAGCAACTAAATTAGTTGATAATACCTCAAGAGTAATTTTATTCAAGTCATACTTTTCAAAAATAAAAGGAATAAATTTACAATATGATTCATAAGCCAATCCTTTACCTCTCCAATCTTTATGTAAATCAGCTCCAATATAAATATTTTTATTAACAATAGAATGATTTGATAATCTAAAATATCCTATAGAAATATCATTATATAAAATCAAATAATAATCAGGATTTGTGGTTTCAAACCATTTATATGAATCTTGAATTGAAAATGTTCTTGAATCATGTAAATATTTTTCTGCACATTCATTTCTAACAGAATTTAGAAAACAAACATCATCTTTTATTAATTTTCTTATGTATATCATAATAGGGGAACTAATGTGGTATACCCAGGTTTTTTCATATCATATGTAGAATTTGTAAAAACAGTGATAGTTTTATTTCTTCTATATACCAAAGGCATTATATCTGATACATCAGTTATATCATATTTACTATTTAAAAAATTAATATGATAATAACCCTGCCAACCTTTATATCCATATGACAGATCTACAAGTCTATCATTATAAGTTTTGAATAATTCACCATATGTATTCAATACATTTTCACAAACTGTTTTTGATATTAATTTATATGATATTGCAGGGTGACCATCATACAAACCACATACAAATGCAACATTTTCTTTAAATTTTTTATAAAAAGGTTCATAAAACATTATATCAGATACGCAATAATCATCTTCATTTAAAAAATAATAATCATATGATTCATTAATTGAATCTCTTATATGATATTCCCATGCTCCATATGACAGACCCCAATTATCTCTGTATTTTACTTCAATTGGAATACGTGAAATGTACGTATCTTCAATAATTTTTTCTATTTCTCCTTCTTTTACATGTTGACTTTTATTTACAACAAACGTTACTTTTGAAACATCCGGCATTAAAAATGAATTTAATGAATGTATATGATATCTCACTGCATAAAATTTATCAAGTGAATGATATAAATTATTTCTTTCAATCGTAATACTATTATCAGTAATATAAAATGCAACAACGTAATTAATTTTCATTTATTTTTTGAAAAAAGTGTTTATACATTGACAAATATATAAAACATCATCACTTTTAACGTGAGTATTCAATGGTAAATACAAATACTGACTTTCCAATTCATTCATCTTTGGAAGATTCTGTCTTTCACCACCAAATAATGTATATATGTCATTTCTCAAATGTATAAGATTGTTATCAATTCCATTTTCTGTTAAATACTCTGCCAATTCATCTCTCTGTGGTGTTAGTATACCCATTAACCAATAACTTCCTCCACATAATGGTTTACATTGAGATGGTAGATTTTTGACATACAACTCTGCAAGATTTTTTCTATATTCAATTACATTTGATAAGTCATCAATTGCTGCCATACCAAAACATGCATCAATGTCTGTTGGTTGGAATTTAAATCCAGCTTCATACACATCAAATGTCATTTCTCGTTTTTGCCATGCTTGATAATTATTTTTTTCTTTTACTTCACGGTCAATTCCAAACCATCTAAGAAGTTTTGCTCTTTTATAAGTATATTCATCTTTTAAGACTAACATACCACCATCACAAGTTGTAATATGTTTAATTGCTTGAAATGAATAACAAATATAATCTCCTTCAACATGACAATGATGTTGCGCTGCATCTACAATCAAAGGAATGTTATATTTATTACATATATCATTTAATTTTGAATTGAATGGTATACCTCCTAGATGAACACCAACCACTGCTTTAGTTTTTGACGTAATTTTTCTTTCAACGTCATCTGGACAAATATTTAGATTATCATCAACATCTGCAAAAATGATGTTTATATTTTTTCTTTTCAGTCCCATTTGTCCGGCAGTACAATCCAGAATAGGAACAATAACTTCATCTCCTTCTTTAAGGCCAATTAAATGATATGCCAATTCTAAAGCAGAAGTACCTGAATTAACCATTAAAGGATATTTATAATCCAATAATTCACCAAATTTTTTCTCAAATAAATTTACTTTTGGACCTTGACCTAACCAACGTCCACTTAAACTATCTTCAATTTCTTTTAAAATTTTTTCTTTTGGTATATAAGGGTAAAATAATGGTATTTTTGTTTTCTTCATAAAATTTGTTTCCATCTTGGATCTTCTAATATAACTTGTGTTCTTGTTTTATGTGTGTCTCTATCACCATACATATGTATTGTAGGTACAGGATAATGAACAATTAAAGAATTTTGCCAGTTTTCATTTGGACTATACATGGATGAAATATTCATCATTTTGTCAATTAAACTTGAAAGTTTAAAATTTTTATTGAGTATGATCATATCTGAAATATGTGGCGTATCAACTCCATTAACTAGTATAGTATCAGTTGGTGTCACCTCATATTTCATTATTATATCTAAAATCAATTGAATTTTATTTTTTGTAATATGAATTGCAGTTGTTGGAACTATCAATCTGTTTCCATGTGCAGTAACTATTTGTTCATTATAATCAACTGGAGTAAAACCGTGATTCATTACTGAAACTGCACTCATCCATCCACCATAATTAGCAAAACTTAACCATCTTAAAAAACAATACATGTCATATATTTTAGGACATACAGTTGGAAATTGTTCAATTTTTTTATAAAAATCCTCATATAATGCATGTTTTTTTGCATCATCAAGTGTGATGATGACAGGATTCCACCCATAATAATTCCAACTTTTTTTCCAAAGATCAATTAATATTTTTTGATCATTTTGATCAATCCATGGTTCATTGATTGGTTCATAAAATGCGTATACATTCATATATATTTATTCTGATGCATTACTACTTTGAGTCCTGATTCTAACATATTATCTCTTTGTTTTTGATTGTAATAATAATCCCCACAACCAGAATATGATGATGGCAACCACCCAACCTTCTCAAATGATTTTTCTTTTAGATCTCTAAACAAACGAATGCCTATTTCAAGATCCCAACTTGTAATTGTATCCATATGACTTGATGGGTCACCTATAAAATTCAATTCTGCAAGAAAATATCTTTCTGTTTCTTTTGTATTGTAAAAAGTTAATGCTCCATTTGTATACAGTGAAAAAGGATATACATGTTCAACGTTCATATATAATTTACATTCTTTTGAATATAAATTTCTATATTCTTGAACTCCTTGCAATAAATTACCTACGCCAATTAGTGGACATTTAAATACAGGAGTACCTGTCATTATAGGTTCAACAGGCCAATTTAAATGTTCTTGCCAAAGAATATCATACCAATAATCTTTTCCAATTTTACAATCCCATTCATAACAAAAAAAATAATCTAATTTAAAAATCTTAGCAATTTTAATTGCTTCAAAAAATGCCCATGTAGCATATTTATACCCAGCAGGAATAATACCATCTTCCATTTTTGGAAGTGGATCAATTTTAAAATATTTAAATTTATATTTACTTGGCAATTTATCATCTGAATCAGTATAAACAATTATAGGAATTTCAAACTTAGAGTGTGTATATGAATCTAAATTATCCAAACATTTTAAATGTTTGCCTCTAAAATTTGGTAAATATAATAAAATACCACTTCTAAATGGTTTTGATATATCAAATGAATTTACATTATTATTTTTGTTAAAATAATAATTAATATCAGCTATCAAATAATCATTATTAGTTACATTATCATAAAATACATCATTTTCATGTTTTGTATTACTAATTGATTGTTTATATATACAACCATTCTTTTCAAAATAAAAATCACTTATTTGTAATGAAAGTTTTCTTTTATCATCACTATTACTAAACTCAAATGGTGAATAATAATCACTTGTTATTTTTATTTTTTCAACTCCATTTATTGGTATAGAAACTTTTATAGTTTCATTTATAATAAAAACTTTTTCATGAATGACTTCATATACATTAGAATTAAACTTCTTAACACTAAATGTTATTTTTTTATTATTGAATAGATTTTGTGATATGATATACATATTATCATACAAATCTTGTTTTTTACATATAACATTAGTATTAACGCTGGACCATCTAAATGATGAAGTTAAATTCTTTTCCAAATCATACCAACCGTCAGATAATATAATTATATTATCATTGATATCTGTAATTTGTTGTGATGTTTTATATATTTTTTTACACAATTCAACTGCATGATCAATTGATGGATTTGCCCAAACATAACTTTCATCTAAGTTGAAAAGATTAAACTTTTCATAAACATTATTAATACTCTGTAACTTATACTCAACCAAATTTGATGATTTATGATCTAAAAAACTAGTTTGACCACCATATCCAGTGACGATGATTTCTTTTTTCTTATTATATGCTTCAAAAATACCAAGACCAAATCCTTCCGTTTTTGTCAATTGTATATAACAATTACATGCATCATGTAATGATTGCATTTCATCATAAGTTAAATTTTCTTTAATAAAGACAATTGGAGGATGATTTCCATCAATACAATTAGATCTAATACAATTTATAATCTCATCCAAACATTTGACTTGTTCTTCATATGAATGATCTAATTTAAAAGTTTTTACTAATAGAATTACATTATCATCATCAGTGAATGACTTACAAAATGCAGAAATTGTTTCTGATATACCCTTTCTTGAAATAAACTGACCAATTGTGTAAAATTTATACGCAAAAGTAAAATTTATTTTATCAAAACTTTTATTATAAATTAAAGTACATTTGTTTTGTAATATGTAATTTAAATCAATTTTTTTGTATGGATAATCCACATATACATGTGGTTCTACAACAATTGGTTTTTTAACTTTACTATTTGAAAAAACAGTTTTATTCCATAATGTAGGAACACTTACTTCTGTAACTTGACTTGTGTTAATAAAATCTACCCATTCAGGTACTAATTTATTAAATTCCCATACAGTTCTACCAATTACAGTTTTACCTTCACACTGTATATTTAAGTCTTCTATGATCTTTTGCCAAATATCAGGAGTAGAATGAATTATAACTGTATCAATTTCATTCTCTGGAATATTGTTATTTCTATATTTGTTTATATATCCATCAAATTCAGTTGTTTCCGCAGTCAATGATTGATCACATAGAAACGTTGTCCATTTGACATTTATACCCTTCTTTATTAGATCATACACATACCCCTTGGACGCATTTGCATATCCAGATGTTCCTGTCTGACTAATATAATGTACATTACGCATAACTTGGGTATAACTATCAAATAGACAAAATCATTTATAATTATATTTTTAAAAACCGTTCAACGTTCCAAATCTTATAAGATACCCACGTTGCGGATTTATGAATACTCCTACAGATAAAAGTAATTGTTTTGTTATAAGGTTTACCAACCAATCTGTAAAATAGTGTATATTCAAATTTTTGTCTATTTGTCCAATATTCAACATCCTTTCTATGTCGTTCTTTTCGTTCACTATTATCAGTTGCAGTAAACTCTAACAATTTAGCTTTAGTTACCTTACCATCAACAAATGTAACATCATATTCAATCCAATAATCATATGTATCATTAGTATCACTGTCATACGCATACAATCTGACTGTATCTGTTATTGGGATGATTTGTTGCCACCAAGTTTTGATTTCTTTACGAGTTGGTAATTTTTCAATTAAACTTTTAGCATTTGGATTACCGTCTGTATATTCATACTCTGCACAGTGTAACCAAAGTGTACCATCTTCACGGATTTCATACAAATCCATTGCGTTATCAAAATCTTTGGTTTGATACTTGTTGTTACAGTAACCTTTAGGGTCTTCCGGCAATGGAAGTGGGTATTTACATACTATGTCATCAAACATTCCCATAAATTAATTTCCTTGATTTTTGTATTCTTGGATATCATAAAGAAAATCACGAAATGCAATATAATCATCAATATCTACTTGTGGTACGCCATCAACCTCATAATCTTTGATATAATCACAAATTGAATTTACATAATAACTTGGAATGGTAATATTTTTACCATCAAACTTTAGATCATCATGTTGGATGATGATGGGATTGTTTACTTTGTCTTTAATAGTTAGTTCTTTTTCCATATATTTTAATTTTTAACAGTATAGTTTCAAATCACTTAGATGTCAACGGTTTTGTTTTTATATTTATTTTTATAATAATTATGATCCGTATCTACTCAAAGGACGCTTTAAGAGTAAATTTGGAGGAAGAAAAGGCTTGTAGCAAACTTGTTACAAGTGGTTCAATTTATACACTTTATGTAGAGTGTTGTGATATAAGACACAAAGTTAAAAACAGAGTGTTTATTGTAAAAGATAACGGTGAATGTGTTGGTTGGGCTGTAATTAAAGAACGTAAATCATCCAGAAATACAAATTTTAAGTTTGAATTCATGGTGTATATACGCCGTAAGTACAGAAGAAAAGGAATTGGTACAAAATTATACAAAAGAGCCAAGAAATTCTTTAAACTCAAAGATAAAGAAATTAAAGTTTACATGACCACCAATTATAATTCTGAATTCTTTGACAAAGTTAGGAAGGTTTAACAAAGAATATCTTATGCATACCAGTCATATAAAAGGTATTCAAGTCCATATTCAATGCTTTGCATTCCAACTCTCCAGGCCAAAAACCAGTCCATCTAGCAAATTGTTTGTCATGATTAGTACATTCACAACCTAACTTTTGACCACCACATTCACTACACCGTTCAATATCACACTTTTTCTTATGTGATTTACCGGCAACAACTTTACAACTAAAACAATTATCTAGTTCAACCTTCTGACATACTGGAGTTTGTTTCTTTTTCATTTGAGATCCTTGAGTAGTTTGCCAATACAAGCCATGAAAGTAATCTCCTTATTGACAACCATTGCACTCTGATACATATATTCAGCAATAACTAAAACTGCCAAAGTTTGTTTACCATTAGAATAATCATCCACCTTATCATACAAAGTATCATAAATCTCCTCAAAATGCTTAATATCACTATTTGCAATCAATTGACGGATATCATTAAAAGCACTTGGTGACTTGGATTTGATCAATTCAATAACCTTGTTCTTTACATCTACACTGGTACTGTTCAATTCACTGATCTTGATTTTACCGTCAAGAACACTTTGTTGACTGTAGTTTAGAATCTTACGGATATCTGGATAGTAAGTGTTAACAATATATCCTAGATCTTCTGGTGTATATTGTACAGATTCCTTATCCAAAATCATCTTTAGATGTACCGCTACTTCTTTCTTGCTCAACGGTTCAATCTTATAAGTCTGACAACGTGAAACCAAAGCGGGAATAATCTTCTCTACATAGTTACAAGTCAGAATAAACCGTGTAGTCAAACTATAGGTTTCCATCATGTTACGTAGAGCAGCTTGAGCTTCTGGACTCAAGAAGTCAGATTCATCAAGGATAATAACCTTAATCTTCCTAAAACCAACACTACTAGCAAAACCTTTGATCTTGGTTCGTACATTGTCTACACTGTTTTCATCAGATGCATTAATATACATCACATCACAGTCAATATTCTTTGTAATAGCCTTAGCCAATGTAGTCTTGCCAGTACCAGCAGTACCATAAAACAACAAATGAGGAATATCATGTTTCTCAATATAACCCTTGACAGTATCTTTCAACTGCTGATTTCCAACATAATTCTCTAAAGTGTTGGGACGGTACTTCTCAACCCATAGATAATGTTGCGTTTCAGTCTGTTTAACTTCTTCAAATGCAATAAAACTCATATCTTTAATAGATTACCATGTTTGGTCCAAAAGTCAACCAACAAAAAACCCGGCACAACAGGTGCCGGGAGATGATGATGTATGTTTTGTCTTTCTTTTCTCTAAATTTTAATCAATGGTCTTGAGTTCAACTAGGTAATAGTTAGCGGTAAATTCACCACAAGTGAACTCAACTACACTAAGACCAGCGTCACTTACCTTCAAGGTTGCGTCAGTACAGTCCTTGTTAGCAATAAGGATCTCTTTTAGATGGTTTGCATTGAAACTAATGTTCTTTGCAACCTTGTCCTTACCATTCTTAGTGGTAACATTCAACTTAATACGGTTACTGTTGATGCTTGAATGACCAATTACCAATTCAAGTACACCTTTCTTGTTCATAAGAAGAGTGAATGTTTCAACGTCTGGAAGAGCATTCTTTGAAGAGATGTAACGTGAAATAAATTCAGCGTCAAGAGCAATCTCTGCATTGGTAGGAGGAACTTTCTTGAGTGGAGGAGCTACTGGAATAACACTTAGATCAGCAGTTACATACTGTACATCAGTATGATCATCACTGAATACAATACTAGTAATCTTGTCACCACTGGTATTATATGATCCGTTGATGTTATCACCAAGTACATTAAGTAGCTTTACCAACTTGGAAGTATCATTGATACCCAATTCAGCATCAGTTAGATCTTCAAAGTTATTGAAGGTGACGTTCAACAGAACGTTTTTGTCTTCAGTAATCGCACTTGTCTTGAGTTGTTTGTTATTCTTATCAACTACCCACTTTACGGATTCAATTGTACCGCCAAGGTAGTACTTGCTGATAAACGTCTTTAATGTGTCTTTTGTCATACTTTTTTAGTCTACTATACTTTTTTGTTTTGTCTATTTTTTATTTTGTTTCGAAATCAAAAAACTCTTTAGCTGTTTCTGTAATATCTCCAGGTAAAACCATACATGATTCTCCGTCAACTTTATATAAATCACTTGGTGAGATATAAAAATATCCTATCTTGTAGTCTGCATAAGCTACACTTCTCATTTGATAGTACACTTTTACATCACAATCAGTTGTTCTAAATTCAATGTAATATACTTTTGGGTCACTTAATCTATATAACTGACTACACGGTATATGCAATGCATTACAAATGATTTGATTTTTATTAAATTCTACATATGGTCCACGTTGTCCTATGACCACTCTGTTATAACCTTTAGAAATAGCAAAATGTGGTGCATTTAGATACAAAGGGATATTTGATCCATCCTCTATTGGAATGGTTAGCATTTCTTTATATTTACTCATAACAATTAAAATCCAAAAAACTCACTAGCTTTAGCATCATTTTCATTGGGATAATCCCACTTCAAGACACTATAAAAGTCTACCAATTTACTCTTTAATTCTTGTTCATACATAGCTTCACGGTCTACATACTTGGTGATAAAGTCCATGATTTGATCTGGATCAGTACCATCAGCTTTCATGGCAATACCTTCAATGCCATATTCATTTTGTTTCAGATATACCCACTTGATCTTTTGACCATGTAGGATCTTTGGAACTGATTTGACCAAGTTCCATTTGACAAGTAAGTCATTGTAAGCCAAAGCAGCTTTAGCTTGAGCTGGAGTACCAGACAAAAACTTGAATGGTTGACGTTTGTTGTTGTCATAACTCTTGGTCTTGTCTTGACTCTCAAACTTAACGCTGGTGTTCTTAGCAATATCAACAATATTCAAGTTCTTGATATTTTCTTTGAAGTCCAAGATTTTTTGGTCAATAGTTTCTTTATCAGCCTTCTTTAAGAGATCAATCAAGAACTCTTGCATGAATGAACGGAATTTAGCTGGAAATGATGTTCTAACAACGTCAATACCTTTAACTTCCAGTTCATCACACACTACACCACCTTTGTTGATGATGAATTGACAATAACGTTTCTTTGCCAACCAGAATGAAGTCTTAGCAATAACTTCTTGTTTAGCGTCAAACCTATGTACTTGAACGTTAAACATACGGTCTGCCATGATATTGAACATTTGGTTTACAAATGATTGAACTTCACCACAGACTTGTAAGATTGCTTTGGTCATCTGTTCTTCATCTTTGAGATCAATCTCCGGCATTGTCTTTTGAATGATAGGTAGAGCGCTAGCAAAACAAGAATCGGTATCAGTGTAAATAAGATAATCACCATCTTCTTTGAGTACATTTTTGTAATATTGGTTAATAGATTTACCGGCGGTTTTAATAATATCAACACCAGTTAGTGTAACTGCTTCAGCATTGTCCTTATCATAAAAACGGAATACAGGTAGACCCAAGCAACCGTAAATACTGTTAAGCAAAATCTTTTGAATTTTTTGTCTGTTATCATAGAATTCATATTTTTCCCATTCTTTTAAATCTGCATGTTTCTTAGCCAACTTTCTTAAATTTTTACGTTCATCGAACCACTTAACCAGAATGCTAGGTACAGTTCCCATATCACCACTTGGTTCTGGTTTCTTATACAAGACACCGTTACTAGCAACACTCAGATTATTTTCAGACAATAGTGATTTAAATTCATCCACAGTATATGGATTACCACCAATGTATAAAGTAGTTACATTGTTTTTAACATATTCTTCTACATTCCAGTTTTCTACTTTACCTACTTTAGTCTCTGGACTGATGTTAAGACTGATGATGATATTCGGATACATTGATGTAAGGTCCAAGTCAAACACCCAATCATAACGGCCGGGAATAGGATCTTTAACATAAGCACCTTCAAAACCTTCTTCATTTTGTTCCAACTGGTTTTCATATTCAGCTCGACCTTCCAATGACTTGTTAGGAGCAACTTGTTTCTTTCTACGTAGATAAATAAGAATAGCACCTTCCAAAAACCTAGAACTCATGCCAAAATTCTCATAACCTACGTGTCCAGTATGACAGATACCTCTAGCTAGATCAATAAACTGTAATTTTTTATCAAGAGCAACAACGATCTTAACGTCATTCAAGTTATATTCAATGTATCTGTTAATATCATCTTTGTACAAATCATTCAAACTACCTTTGTAACTGATCTTTTCAATATTAACAACCTTCTTGCCAATAGCACCTAGAGCATAACTTGGTTCATTCTTACCACTGAACTTCTTGTATAGAATCATATAATCCAAACAAGATACACCAGCAATAGTCATACGTTCCAAGAACTTGTTGAAATAACAAATACCAATTGAACTTAGACGTTTAGCATTGGTTTCACCAACAACACGTTTTGCACGGTTGTACAAGTAAACCATATCAAATCCGTCAATGTTCCAACCAGTTACAATAGTAGGTTGAATTTCTTCCCATTTGGTGAAGAAGTGCATCAACAATGATTCTTCATTGTCATATGACTTGATTTCAACGTTGTCATTGATACTGTCTTGAATCTTCATTTCCTTATCCAAGATGAATACAGTATATTGTTTTGTTGCATCATCATGAATAGCAATAGCTGTGATTTCCTTATCACCTTCTTCTACAACTGGAAATCCACCTTCAGAACTAACCTCAATGTCAATTGTGACTACACGGTGACCTTTTGATGGTTCATCACTATCTTCATACGCATCAATTAGAATACGAGTTTCCATTGGAACGTCACTTTCAAACAATGATGGATCTCTTGGATTGAAGTTATAAATCTTCTCCAACTTGTCACCATAGATTGAACGGTAAGTTCCGTTAGAACTCTTTCTGTATGCGTAGTTTCTGAATGGAAATGTTACATAACCCTTTTCATCATCCCACAAATGTACTGTGTTTTCTTTTTTATCTACAAAGATGTTTTGATACATATTTTTAATAACCCAACTTAGCTTTAAGTGAGTTGTATAGTTCAATATACTCTGGTTTTACGTACTTGTCAAACTGATTCACTCGTTGTTTTAGCTTTTCATCTTTAATAGCTGTGAATAATTCCACTTCCATTTGATAAGCGCTAATAACAGGAGGAGTTGCTAAATTAACAATTCCCCAAAGCATTGCGGTTTCATCTTCAGTTAATGAATACAATTGTTCTAATCTCATAATTCTATTATAACCTAATTTTTAAACACTGTCAATTTAATTTAACACCAAATATATTTGCGTCATAGTTTATAAAAAGTACGTTATTAAGTTTATCAGTTAACACTTGAGTTTCTTTAACGTGTACTTCTTTTTCTGTATCTTCTACTTCTTTGATGCTGAAAGAGTTGCCTAAGTTACTTATAGTACCTTCTCTTGGAGACAATACTATTTGTGGTGTTATAACAAGGTAATCATCAGCTTTTAATTGTTTCTTTTTCTTTGACTTTGTATCTGAAACTGTTACATTACCTTCTACTACATATACATGAGTATATTTAGCTCCAGATGTTACAAAAAATTTGGCGTTAGTAAATGTAATAAATCCAAGTGGAGTACCTATAGTAGTTTGACTTGGACATTTGCTTACGCAATATAGTACACCATCTACAGTAAAATTAAATGCGGAGTCTTTTAATTTAACTATTTCAGGTAATTTGAATGTATTATTGTATTCAATTGGTGTTTGGTTGAAATATACACTGGTAGATTCTTTTTGATATACAGCAATTTTATGTGGAAATACATAAGAAGTAGTTTGATTTGTACCAGCTACAACACTAAGACCATTTGTTAGTGTATATGTGTTACCAACAGTAGTGGACAACACACTTAATTTTCCACCAACTACTTCTGATAACTCAGTTTTTTCTGTGGAATCATAAAGAAACAAACTGTTTGCGTTAACAGACAACACCATTAATAATGAGAATAATAGATTTTTCATATTCAATAAATAGTTGTTATAGATTGACTTCATATATTTTATAAGTTATTCTATTCAAATGGATGTACAAGAAATAAAAAAGAAGCGGGTAAGTTTCAGCCAATATTCAATGTGGATGAAATGTCCCTACAGTTGGAAACTTAACTATCTGGAAGGTAAAAGAATCTATGACGCAAGTTTAAACATATTCTTTGGTACCGCAATCCATCATTCTGTTCAAACATTCTTACAATCACTATACACTGAATCAGTTGAGAAGGCTGATAGTATCAATGTATTTGAATTGTTCAAAGTTAAGTTTGAGGAAGAAATCCAAAAAGAAAAGAATAAACCAGATAGTAAATTCACTTATACAGATGATGAATACACTGAGTTTGTATTTGATGGTGAAGATATCTTAAAGACATTTCTTAGTACAAAGAACCGTCTCAAATACTTTCCTTCTCAGAAATATGAGTTTATTGGTGTGGAAATTCCATTGGATCTACCAATTAAGAATAACGTAGAGTTTATTGCTTACGTTGACTTGGTTCTTAAAGATAAAGAAACTGGTAAGTATAAGATTTATGACTTTAAGACTAGTTCTAATGGATGGAATAAGTATCAAAAGGAAGATCCAGCCAAGTTTAGTCAGATCTTGCTATATAAAGCATTTTATGCAAAGAAGTTCAACGTTGATTTGAATCACATTGAAGTAGAATTCTTTATCTTAAAGAGAAAACTATATGAAGCTGTAGACTTTCCTCAAAGTCGTATTCAAATCTATGAACCCATGCACAATAAACAAGCAATTGCATCTACTCTAGGTGACTTTGCAACATTTGTTACTGAGTGTTTTACCATTGAAGGTGATTACAATGTAAATGGTTCATATCCAAAGATTCCTGGTAAAGCTAAGAAGAATTGTAAGTATTGTCAACATCACAAGGTTAATTGTAACGGCAAAGCAGATAAATTGTTAGATTAAAATAAATCTACCTTAACTGCCGTATATATGTATATACGTATATATGAAAAGCAGTGTTACAACCGTAAAGGTAGATAATGGTTTATATGAGTCATTTAAGATTCAAAACGTTAAATCCAAGTTTCATTTGCAAGATCTAGTGAATAGAGCAATGTATTTGTATTTGAACGACAGAGAATTTAAAGACAGATTATATAATTTCAGCATTCCAGTTTTAAGTGAAGAGGCACAAGTTACCAAATTAAGTATTACTGGATCTAAAAACTAACAATTTATGAAGAAAAAGAAAATATTATTACTATCAGATGATTTAAGAATGCATAGTGGCATAGCAACTATGTCCAGAGAATTGGCCTTGGGTACAGTTCATCACTATGATTGGGTTCAAATTGCAGGTGCAATCAAACATCCAGAAGCAGGTAAGATTGTTGACTTAAATCAAGCAACAAGAGATTTGACAAAAGTACCAGATGCAAGTATCAAATTGTATCCTACTGATGGTTATGGAAATGACCAAATGTTATTTTCTATTATGCAAATTGAAAAGCCTGATGCAATCATGCATTTCACTGATCCTAGATTCTGGGGATGGTTATATGCTATTGAAAAACAAGTTAGAGCCAAAGTACCATTGACATATCTTCATATTTGGGATGATTTGCCATATCCAATGTGGAACAGACCATTTTATCAGAGTTGTGACGCATTGTTTGCTATTAGTAAACAATCAAATAATATTGCTAAACACGTATTGGGAGCAGAAAACTGTTTCTCATTAGATGAAGTAGAAAACCAAACAGTTTAATAAAGTTATGCCATTTAAAAATAAAAAACATCTATTACATTTAGTTCCTCACGGTATCAACAGTGATGTATTTACACCACTAGCTGCAGATCATAAACTCATCAAAGAAAAGAAAAAGCAACTATTTGGTGATAAACAATATGACTTTGTATTGTTCTATAATAGTCGTAACGTTCAACGTAAAAAGACAAGTAATGCAGTATTAGCTTTTAGAGCATTCTGTGATAATCTAACACCAGAACAAGCTGCTAAGTGTGTATTTGTATTACATACAGAAAAAGTACAAGACGCAGGTACAGACTTACCAGAAGTAATTACTGCTCTATGTCCAAATTATGATGTTGTATTTGTTGAACATAAGATTAGTCCAGAAGAAATGTGTGCAATGTACAATATTGCAGACGCTACAATTCTAATCAGTTCTAATGAAGGATTTGGATTGAGCATCGCTGAATCAATTATGTGTGGTACTCCAGTTATTACTACGGTAACTGGTGGGTTACAAGATCAAATTGGTCAAGTAGATAATGAAGGTAAACCATTTGAATTTACCCTTGAATTTGGCACTAATAGTACTGGAAAATATAGAAATCATGGTGTGTGGGCTAAGCCAGTTTGGCCCGCAGTTAAAACAATTCAAGGAAGTGTGCCAACTCCATATATCTTTGATGATGTATGTACATGGGAAGAAGCTGCTGAAGCAATCATGTATTGGTATCTAATGACACCAGAACAACGTGAAAAGTGTGGTTTGGAAGGTCGTAGATGGGCAATGAATGAAGGTGGTATTAATGCCAAGAATATGTGTGATCAATTTATCAAAGCAATGGATTATACTATTAACAACTTTATTCCAGAACCTGGCTTTTCTATTCATACAACATCTGATTGTGTTGGTAATTCACAACCACATAATACATTTGGTGTAGAAGTTCCTAAGATTAACGTTGACAAACTCAAATCAGAAATCAATACTACACTATCTAAACTATGAAGATTCAAGTATTAAAGAATGAGACATATCAGTCTACAGACAATCTACCCAAGAAAGGTACTGATAGAGCTACTGGATTTGATGTAATTGTTACAAGTGATCCAGAAATTGTTGGTGAAAAATATGAAAATGGATCATACAAACGTATTGATTATATTCAATATAAGACCAATCTTAAGTTAGCTGTACAAAAAGATAGAGTATTTAGTAACTTTGGTTATACTGATTTGGATTATGATATTCTAGCATTTCCTCGTAGTAGTGTTAGTAAGTATAATTTGGTATTAGCCAACTGTATTGGATTGATTGACGCAGATTATCGTGGTGAAGTATTACTTCGTTTCAAGTATATCTGGCAACCAGAAGATTATAGAATTAGAACAGATAATCTATTGGAAGGATATGTTAACTTTAATAAACTCTATAATAAGGGTGATAAAGTTTGTCAACTCAAAGTGACTAAGGTAGAAAACGTTGAGTTTGTGTTAGTAGATGAATTGGATTCTACTAATAGAGGTGAAGGTGGTTTTGGTAGTACTGATACTAAATCAACAGAAAATACCAAACAACAAATTAAAAACATTGCTGACTTGTATGAAATGAACAATAACAATGTAGTGACCCCACAGAAAAAATATATTGACGCAATTAAAGAAAGAGAACAAAAACTAGGATAAATTTATGAGTAAACCATTATGTGTAATTCAAGGACCAGTCTTCAATAGAAGCGGTTATGGTGATTTGGCAACAGATCTTGCAAGAAGTATTATTAGATATGACAAATATGATGTTAAAATTGCTCCTACAAGATGGGGTGGTTGTCCATCAAAAGTATCTGATAATGATATTACTACTGAGGAGGATAAGAAATTGTTCACTCATTTTTTAAATGCTCCTTTACAAAAACAGCCTGATCTATTTGTACAAATTAGTATTCCAAATGAATTCCAATCAGTAGGTAAATATAATATTGGCATTACCGCTGGTATTGAAACTACTGCGGCATCTGGTCAATTCATTGAAGGTTTAAATAAAATGAACATGAATATTGTAACTAGTAATCATGTTAAGAAGGTATTTGAATCAGCTCAATATCAAAAACAATTCCCAGATGGGCGAGCTGAATCATTAAAGAGTGAAAAACCAATGGAAGTGTGTTTTTGGGGTGCAGATACTTCAATTTATAAGAAAACAAATGAAAAAGTTCAAAGCATTGAAGATGTAATGTCAACAATTCCAGAAAAATTTGCATTCTTATTTGTTGGTCAATGGACACATGGTGGGTTGTTTACTGATAGAAAGGATATTGCTAATTTAATCAAGGTATTCTCAGAAACTTTTAAAAATTCAAAGCCTGATAATAGACCTTGTTTAATCTTGAAGACTAACGGAGCAAATTTCTCAAAAGTTGATAGAGATGATATTCTAAAGAAAATCAAGAAAGTCCAATCTATAGTTGGGGAAAACGTTCCAAATGTATATTTGATTCACGGTGAACTAAGTCCAGTTGAGATGAATGCGTTATTTAACCATGAAAAAGTAAAAGTTCATGTTAACTTTACTCACGGTGAAGGATATGGTCATCCAATTTTGTTATCAACATTAAGTGGAAAGCCAACAGTTGTTTCAAATTGGAGTGGCCACTTAGACTTCTTGAATCCAAAATATGCAGAGTTCTTTGAAGGAACAATTAAACCAATTGATCCAGGATCAGTAAATGAATGGTTGATTAAAGAATCTTCTTGGTTTTACGTATCTCAAAGTTTGGCATCAGACAAATTGAAGAAGTTATATAATAGCTTATCAAAAGATATCTTGGAAGACTATGAAAAATTGAGAATTGAAAATGAACAAAAGTTTAGTCTTCAATCAATGGATGTTAGATTGCATGAAATTTTAAACAAATATGCTCCTGAATTTGCCGTTGAGAAGAAACTAGTTCTTCCTAAATTAAAGAAATTGGAATTTCCAAAGTTAAATAAAGTTTCTTGATATATGAGACCATTTATAAGTTATTTAGTAACAACTAAAAATACAGGATTTGAACTACAAATTCTCTTAGAAAGACTTTATAAGTATGGTCAAAACAATGAGTGTATTATACTTGATGATTATAGTGACAATCCAGGCACATTAAAAATATTAAATGATGTGTCTGGTAATAGTTTTTTTAAGGTTTATAAACACAAATTGGATAGAAATTATAGTGAACACAAAAACTATGGTAAAAGTCAGTGTCAGGGAGAATATATTTTTCAAATTGATGATGATGAATTACCATCTGAAATTTTGTTAGAGTCATTAAAAGAATTAATTGAGTTGAATAATGAAGTTGACTTATTTTGGATTCCACGTATAAATGATTTTAAGGGAGTAAATCAAGAAAACGCCAAACAATGGGGTTGGAAATTAACTCCATATGAAAATAGATTGATTGTTAATTGGCCTGATCCACAAGGTAGATTATTTAAAAATTTACCTTATATTGAGTGGAAAAGAAGATTGCATGAAAAGATAGAAGGTGCAAAAACATATGTTCATTTACCTGCAATGTATGAATTATCTTTACACCATAACAAAACAATTGAAAAACAAATACAAACAAACATTAAGTATAACAAACTATTTACAGAAGAAGAAAACAAAGGATTTAAAGTATGAATAAAAAAACCGCAGTAGTATTAGGTGCCGGTGGATTTATCGGTGGACATTTAGTTAAAAGACTAAAAGAAGAAGGTTATTGGGTCCGTGGTGTTGACATCAAAAATAATGAATATCATAACTATGCAGATGACTTTGTTCTTGGTGATTTAACAGATCCAAATGTTGTATCATCAGTAATTCCAGAAAATGTAGATGAAGTATACCAACTTGCAGCAGACATGGGAGGGGCTTTGTATATATTCACTGGTCAAAATGATGCAAATGTAATGCATAATTCAGCATTAATTAATTTAAATGTTGTACATGAATGTACAAAGAAGAAAGCAAAGAAGGTTTTTTATTCATCAAGTGCATGTGCATATCCTGAATATAATCAAATGGACCCAAATAACCCAAAATGTGCAGAAAAGGATGCATATCCAGCAGAACCAGATAGTGAATATGGTTGGGAAAAATTATTTAGTGAAAGACTTTATTTAGCATATAATAGAAATCACAAGTTAGATGTAAGAATTGCTAGATTTCATAACATTTTTGGTCCATGCGGAACGTATAAAGGAGGTAAAGAAAAGGCACCAGCCGCAATGTGTAGAAAAGCATTAGAAGTTGCTGAAGGTGGTGAATTGGAAGTATGGGGTGACGGATTACAAACTAGATCATTTTTATATATTGATGAATGTATAGAAGCAGTTTTACGATTTGTAAGACAGGACTCATTCTTAGGTCCAGTAAATATTGGTTCTGAAGAAATAGTAACAATCAATCAATTGGCGCAAATTGCAATTGATTTGAAACAAAACAACATTAAGATTAAAAATCTTGACGGAGAAGAATTTAAACAAAAATATGGATTCAAGTGTCCTACAGGAGTAAGAGGAAGAAACTCAGATAATACTCTATACCGTGAAAAAATGGGATGGGAACCTTCACAACCATTAAAAATAGGAATTGAAAAGACATTCAATTGGATTAAAAAACAAATGGAAACAAATTTAAAATAAAAAATTCAACATATGAACAAAACTGATAAAATTTTTGTTGCGGGTCACAAAGGATTGGTCGGGTCTGCAATTGTGAGAAAATTAAATAGTCTTGGTTATAATAATATATTAACTGTAGACCGCAATCAGGTTGATTTGAAATCAACCTCAGAAGTAAATTATTGGTTTTCTTTAAATAAGCCAGATTATGTTTTTTTAGCAGCTGCTAAAGTTGGTGGTATACGTGCAAATGATACATATCCCGTAGAATTTTTGGATGAAAACTTACAAATACAAGGAAATGTAATCAATGCAAGCCACAATTATTCCGTTAAGAAATTAATGTTTTTAGGAAGCGTATGCATATATCCAAAATACGCTCCTACACCTGTCAAAGAAGAATATCTATTATCAGGAGAATTGGAACCTACCAATCAATGGTATGCTATAGCAAAGATTTCAGGTATTAAATTATGTCAAGCATACAGAAAACAATATGGAGATAATTTTATCAGTGTAATGCCTTGTAATTTGTATGGTATTAATGATAATTTTCATCCATTAAATTCTCATGTATTGCCTGCTCTTATTAGAAGATTTCATGAAGCCAAACGTGATGGTCTAAATGAAGTTGTTTGTTGGGGAGATGGATTAGCACGTAGAGAATTTCTAAATTCAGATGATTTGGCTGATGCTCTTATATTTTTAATGGATAAATATGAATCTGACCAAATCATCAATATTGGATATGGTGATGATTACACAATTAAAGATGTTGTAGAAATTATTAAAGATATTGTAAATTATACCGGAGAAATAAAGTGGGACACTACAAAACCAAATGGAACTCCTAAACGTTTATTAGATTCTACTAAACTATTTAATTTGGGTTGGAAACCAAAAGTAGAATTACGCCAAGGATTACAAGAAGCGTATACATGGTTTAAGGAAAACGTAAAATAATTGATCATGAAAATTGCGTTTTTGAGTGAATTGCCATTTAATGGAAAAGTATCTCCTAGTAACAACAACATGCGTACTGAATTCGCATGGATGAATGCATTAAATGCTGATCATTTCTTTTTAGAAAATTGGAATCAAATAAGTGGATATGATTATGTGATGATCATTTTCCCAAAAGGAGGAGTATTTTTAAATTCTGAAGGTAAAACATTAACAAAAGACAAAAACGTATATTCACATATATTTGCATCATCAGTTGTTTCAGATCTAAAATTAAAAAATAAATTTGTCTGTTCAATTCAAGAAGGTCCAACTTGGTATGTAAATGATTTTACATTGGAAGATCAATTTAATTTTTATAATCAATTAGCTGAATGTGATATTCTGTTTTCACATAATCAATATGACACTAATTGGTATAAAGGATTGTATCCAGGAAAACGTGTAGAAACAATTCCTACTCTAATGGTAGAAGAATTGATTAAAACCATAGAACCAAAACCAGAAAATAAAGTTATTATTGGTGGTAATTTTAGTAGGTGGTATGGTGGCTTTCAAAGTTATATGGTTGCAACTGAACTATCACATCCTATTTTTGTTCAATCATCACATTCTAGTAGACAAGGTGAGGATCAAATTCCAAATTTGACTGTATTACCAAGACTTATATGGCATGATTGGATAAAAACCCTATCAACATTTAAATACGCAATACACCTTATGCCAACTATTGCTGCGGGTACATTTAGTTTAAATTGTGCTTATTTTGGTATTCCTTGTATTGGAAACAATAAAGTAGACACTCAAAAAATATGTTTTCCAGAATTATCAGTTGATGCAGAGGACGTTTATACCGCAAGAGAATTAGTTTTGAGATTAAAAAATGACATTTCATTTTATAATGAATGTTCTAATAAAGCAAAAGAATTGTATAAACAAAATTATAATATTGATATTTGGAAAACAAAGATGTTTAATATACTAGAAAATAACTTATGATCCCTCCACAATGGAATGAATTAACGGCAACACAACAGTCTGAATTTTTGTCAGGTGGTGTTAAATTAGAAAATTGGTACCATAATGATACTGCTACACATTTAAGAAAGTTTACCTTTAATGATGTAGAAGAAATGATATCAAATGCAAAGAAAAAAATGCAAGGCGTATCTTATGGAAATACAGATACTTGGTTATATGACGCATTAGATTCTTGTCCTGTTACTGGTAAAACAGTAGCAGTAATGGGTTCAATTTTACCATGGTATGAGTCAATTGTATTAGCAAATGGTGGTCAACCAACTGCAATTGATTATAACCAAACCTATTATGATCATCCAGACATAAAACAAATAACCATAGATGATTATTGGAAGAATCCATATCAGTTTGATTGTGCGTTTTCTATATCATCATTTGAACATGACGGTCTTGGAAGATATGGTGATCCTATAAATCCAAACGGTGATATTAGAGCAATGAAAGAAATGAAAAAGATCATCAAAAAAGACGGTCTTTTGTATTTAGCTGTTCCAACAGGAATAGATAAAATTGTATGGAATGCTCATAGAGTATATGGAAATATTAGATTCCCACTACTATTTGATCAGTGGGAAATTGTAGGGACTGTTGGAATAGAAGATCATTTGTTAAATAATGATTTTGGAATTTCAGGTGTATATCAACCAATCATTGTTTTAAAAAATATATGAATAATTTCATCATAATAATTGGAAGTAGAAATAATGGTCAATGGGTAAAATATAATATATCATCAATTTTATCACAAGATTACCCACATTATAAAGTCATTTATTATGATGATGCGTCTGATGATAATACAGAAGTTGAATTTAAAAACATTGTTGGAAGTAATGAAAAGTTTACATATATAAAATCAGATGTTAGAAAATTAAAAACCTGGTTCTATTATAATTTAGAAAAGTATTCAACTATAAATGATAGTGATATTATTGTGTTTTTAGATGGTGATGATATGTTTTATTGTGATAATGTATTGTCTTATTTAAATTCAATATACACACAAAGTTCTTGTTGGTTAACTTATGGTGGAATGGTAGTATGGGAAGGTGAAGATAAAATAACAGAGCCATATCCACAGAATTCAGAAATACCAAATGAAGTAATAAAAAATAGATCATATCGTAAAGATATGTGGAGAACATCACATCTGAAGTCCATGAAAGGAGTTATATGGAATAAAATAGATAAAAATGATTTTATTCATGATGATAAATACCTTGTTGGTCCAGATGATTTGGCAATAATGTTTGCTGCGTTAGAATTATGTCCATCAAATAAAGTATTTAGAGTAACAGATCCTGTTTATCTATACAACCACACAGAAACAAATAATAAAAGTAGAGCACATGTAGATAATTTAAATGTTAAAATTGATTATGAATCAATAATCAGAAATCAAAAACCTTACACTGTACTTTCACATATAACTCCAACTCTTGCTGGTGGGTTAGGTAACCAGATGTTTGAAATAGCAGCAGCTGCATCACTTGCAAAAGACAATAATTCAATATTGATTGTTAACAATGAAGAACACATTCTACCAAATCAAGGAAGAAATGTGAATACATACTCATCAAATATTTTTAATAAAATTATATTTGACTCAAAAATAAACTCTCAATATTTGTATACAAAAGATACATGTGAATATTCAACAATTCCATATCAACCAAATTTAAAATTGAATGGACATTTTCAGTCATTTAAATATTTTGATCATAATAGACAATATATCAAAAATTTATTTACAAATGAAAGTGTAATACGTGAATTAAAATCAAAATATAAGATATCATCAGACGCAACTGCAATACAAGTCCGTAGAGGAGATTATCATAAATTTCCAGACCATCATCCTTTATTATCCTCTGAATATTATACTGAAGCAGTTAAGAAAGTAGAAACTTCTAAAATTTATATATTCAGTGATGACATAAACTGGTGTAAAACTAATTTAAAATTTAATGTTCCCGTTGAATATATTAAAGATGAAGACTATAATGAACTATACTTAATTTCTCTGTGTAAAAATATAATAATTTCTAACAGTACTTTTGGATGGTGGGCAGCATATTTAAATGACAGAAAAGATTCTACTATAATTGTTCCATCTATTTGGGTTGGTAATGCGTTGATTAAACAAGGATTTAACGTTGATGACATATTATTTAAAGAATGGATAAGAATATGAAAAAGATTTCTATTAAAGACAGTTTATTTTCACACGCATCTTCTAGTAGTGGATATCATAAACCCTCTTTTTTTGAATGGGATAGAAACAATCAACATGATAATTTTGTTTTTTTAACAGATTCTAATATATTTGATGTAGATCACATTCCATCTGATATTAAAAAATATGCATGGTTATTAGAATCTCCTGTCATAACACCAAATTCATATAAGTGGGTATATGAAAATTCAGAAAAATTTGATTTAATCTTTACACATAGTAAAACTATATTACAGAAGTCAAATGCTAAATTTTTACCAATCGGAGGGTGTCATTTAGAAGACAAGGAAATTTCTTTAGAACATGAAAAAAACAAATTGATATCAATGATGTATTCATTTAAAAAATTTTCAAGTGGACACAATTTAAGATTTGATGTAGCTGAGAATTTTTCTGATATCATTGATGTAATGGGAAGCGGAATTGATGGGAAACACGTTAAAAAAATAGAGTCATGTAGAAATTACATGTTTTCAGTTGTTATAGAAAATTGTAAAGAAGACTATTATTTCAGTGAAAAAATCATAGACTGTTTTCTTACAGGTGTGATTCCTATATATTGGGGATGTCCATCAATTGAAAAGTTTTTTAATAAAAAAGGAATGTTTGAATTTGATACAATTTTAGATTTATATAACATTCTAAAAGATCAAGAATTTTTGTATAACTATTACAATAATAATAAAGATATAATCCAAGAAAACTTCAATATTGCACTAAAATATAAAATAGCAGAAGATTATCTGTGGAATTCAGAATTACATAATTATTTTAAATGAAAACTATATTAATAACAGGATCAGGCGGATTAGTTGGAAGTGAAGCAGTTGATTTTTTTATAAATAAAAATTATAGAGTAATTGGCATTGATAATAACAGCCGTGAAGTTTTCTTTGGAAAAGACGGATCTGTAGTTGACAACATACAATCAATGAAAACCAATTTTTCAAATTATGTTCATGTTGAACTAGACATAAGAGACAAAAAAGAGATAGAGAAAATTTTCATTGAATATAATGTTGATATAGAAACAGTAATTCATTGTGCAGCACAACCATCACATGATTGGGCTGTAAATGATCCATTTATGGATTTTTCAATAAATGCAATTGCAACAATAGATCTTCTAGAATTAACAAGAAAGTATATACCAAATTCTGTTTTTATCTATATGTCAACTAATAAAGTATACGGTGACAATCCAAATAAATTGAATTTAGTTGAACTGGATACTAGATATGAAAATTTAGATGTTGAATATACTGATGGAATAAATGAAAATTTTTCAATAGATAACACAAAACACAGTTTATTTGGATGTTCAAAACTTTCATCTGATGTATACGTCCAAGAATACGGTAAATATTTTGGTATGAAAACTACTGTATTTAGAGGAGGTTGTTTAACTGGTTCAAAACATAACGGTGCAAAATTACATGGATTTTTAAATTATCTTGTCAAGTGTAATTTAACAAAAACAAAATATAATATTTTTGGTTACAAGGGAAAACAAGTAAGAGACAATATACATTCAAAAGATTTAGTCTCTGCATTTGATTTTGTGATAAATAATCCAAAATGTGGAGAAGTGTATAACATTGGCGGAAGCAGATATTCAAATTGTTCAATATTAGAAGCAATTAAAAAAATTGATAATTTGACAAACATAAAAACTTACTATAGTTATGTAGAAGAAAATAGAAAAGGTGATCACATCTGGTGGATAAGTGATGTAACAAAATTCAAAAAGGATTATCCCAAGTGGGAGTATAACTACAATTTGGACAAGATCTTAACAGAAATTATTAATAATATTAAACTATGAATTATTACGCTCAATTTGATCAAGACAAAATCTTGAATGAGGGGTTATTTAGAAATAAAAAGAACGGTGTATTTGTTGATATAGGAGCGTATGATGGCATATGCGGATCAAACACATATTTTTTTGAAAAACATTTAAATTGGACAGGAATGTGTATAGAACCAAGTCCAGATGCATTTGAAAAATTAGAAAAAAATAGACAATCCAAATGCATACGTGGTTGTGCATGGAATAAAAATGAAAAAAAGAAATTTAATAATATAAAAGGCTTTACAGACCAATTAAGCGGTTTGATAGATTGTTATTCTACAGAACATCAAAATAGAGTAGTAAATGAATCCAGAGAAAATAATTCTGTGTGTGAAACGTTAGAAGTTGACTGTTTTGATATAAATGAATTACTTGAATCAAACAATTTATTCAAAATTGACTTACTAAGTATAGATACTGAAGGCAGTGAATTTGATATTTTATTTCATATAGATTATAAAAAATTTGATATAAATTGCATTGTATGTGAAAATAATTATAATGATAATAATATTAGAAAATTTCTAATCTCACATGGATTCAATTTTGAATATAGAGGTAGAATTGATGATTTTTTTGTTAAAATTTAAATAAAATGAAAATACAAAAAGTAATATTTTCTTCATCAGAAGAATACGGTGATTTTTGGGAACCTATCTCAAAGATTTTTTATGAAAAATTAGGAATTGAACCTGTTTTAATTTATTTTGGAGAGAACAAATTAAGTGAACAGTATGGTAAAGTATACTATCAGAAGTATTTAACATATCCAAAAATAATACAATTATTATTTGCAAGAATATGGTTTACCAAACTAGAACCAAATACTACATGGTTATTGGGTGATATTGATCTATTTCCATTACAAAAATATAGATTTGTTGATTTGATTAAAGATATTCCAGATGATTTTCATGTACATTTGATGGAAAATAGGATCTCAAATCCACCAGATTTATGGAAAATTAAAGGTCCAAAAGATGGAGGAGCTGATTTATGCGCTCATAATCACGTTGCAAAAGGATATGTATTTGATCAAAACTTTGATCTACATGATACATTTGAAGACTCATGTAAGTTTTTATATGAAAACAAATACGGATTAGGATTTTTTAGCAAAGATTGGGATTCTGAAAGTAAAAGATATTACTGTTGTTGTGAACAATATACAACTGAAAGATTAAGAAGTAAGTTAAATGATGTAAACTTTCAGGGATTCTACTCAGATCACAATCAACATATAAGTAGATTAGGAAACGCTTTAAATGACAGAGGGAATCTAATAAGTTATTATGATGAAAATTTATTGAGGAACCAATGGTATATAGATTTTCATTCAATTAGACCATATACAAAATATAAAGATACCATTGATTCAATATTAAGCATTGCATGGGAGGGAAAATGAGGATAATTTCTCATAGAGGCAATTTATATGGACCCAACCAAAAAACAGAAAATTCTATTGATTCAATATATTCTGCAATTAGTTTAGGATTTGACATTGAAATTGATATTTGGTTAGTTGATAATAAGTTATATTTAGGACATGATGGTCCTCAATATTGTACGTCAATAGAATGGTTAAAAAATCACTCAGATAAATTGTGGATTCATTGTAAAAACATGGATTCACTAGAGTTCTTATTAGACTATAAAGAATTGAATATATTTGGTCATTCTAATGATGATTTTGTACTAACATCAAAACAAAATATATTTTGTAAACCGGGAATGAAAATAAATAAAAGATCAGTCATCGTTATGCCTGAACTAACACCTATTTATTCAGAAAGTTCATTTGATAATTGTTATGGCGTTTTAACTGATTATCCTATCAATATCAAAGAACAGAATTATAAATTATTCGTTATATGAAATATATTTTTACATTAAGTGGTAATAGTGAACGGTTTACATCAGACGGATTTATAGTTAAACCATTAATAAAAATAAATAACAAGATGGTAATTGAGTATGTCATGGATATGTTTCCAGACATAAATTTTAATGATGTAACATTTATTATAAATGATCATGATGTAAAGAATTATAAGATAGATGAGACATTGAATCAATTATATCCATCATCAACAGTTGTCACTATTCCTTCTCATAAAAAAGGTCCTGTTATATCAATTTTACAACTAGAATCTTATATAGATGAAAATGAACAATATATCATATCATATTGTGATTTAACACATAAATGGAATTACACTGACTTTATTAATAAATTGAACAGTACAAACTGTGATGGATGTTTGGTGACTCATACCGGAATGCATCCTCATAGAATGAGAAATATAAATTTTGCGCATTTAAAAACCAATGAATCTAATGTATTAGAAGTAAGAGAAAAAGGATACTATACTAATGATCCTATTCAAGAATATGCTTCTAGTGGAATTTATTATTTTAAATCTGGTAATTTACTAAAACATTACTTACACAAATTGATAGAAAATAATGAAACTGTTAATGGAGAATATTATGTGACGTTAGTGTATAATCAAATGATTAGAGATGGACTAAATGTAATACATTATCCTACAAGTAATTATGTTTGTCTTGGAACTCCAAATGATTTGATTTCTTTTAAATATTGGGATATGTTATTTAGAAATAAAACAACAAATGAAGAAATAGATTTTATTAAAAATTATTGGAAAACATACCATGATATTAATTAAAAATAGGTTAAGTGCCGGTTTCTTTAGTAACTTTAATGCTGTTATTGGATGGTATTGGTATTCAATGAAAACTAATACTCCTATGCATGTTCAGTGGAATGGACTTATAGATCAAAATATTTTTGAAAGTTTTTTTATTCAAAAACATGAATATGACAATCATATTTTTGAAAGTGATTCATTTTATCAATTCTCTCAATTTTATACTGATCTAATTAAAAATGCATTTAAGAATGATATAAGTCAAGAATTTTATAACAAATATGAAAATGGATGGTATCTCTGTAAAGGAAAAGTTTACACTGATCCAGATTTTCAAAAACTAAGAAATTTATATAATTACATATATACAACAAACTTAAAAATAAAATCTGAAAAACTCCAACCATTTAATATACCAGAAAATACATTAGGTATAAATTATAGATTTATTGATATGTATTTTTTTAATGAAGCTCCTGATTTTTCAGAACCATTAAAAAATCATATATCATTGGATGATTATCACAAATTATACTTAGAACAAATTGAAAAAACAATGGAAGAAGGTAAGTATAATAATATCTACCTAGCTTCAAGTCAACGTATATTTTTTGAATTGTGTTTGAATAAATTTAAAGACAAATTGTTATATCTACCAATGGAACGGTTGAATGAAGGATTATGGCAACAGTGTAGAAATGTATCACTAGAAAAAGAATATACGGACATTTTAACAGACGTATTTAACTTATCAAAATGTCGTCATTTATTAATTTCACCTAGTAATATAGCGTTTGGATTACTATACATCAATCCTAATATTAACTATACCGTTTTTGATTTTCTTAAAAATCTACACACACAATAAGTAAACTCAATATGAAACATTTTGATAAAAATTTTATAGCTGTTAATAAACAAGATCCAGTACATTTTTTTGAATTTGATGAGTTTGAATCAATTCCAACAAAAACTAACTATGTATTGATTCCTGGCGGTCATAATTGGGGATTTTTTGATCAGTATGATGGAAATGACGTTGTAATGATTCATCTTGAAGCACCAAATTGTTTTATTCATGGTGTTGAACCTCAATTGTTTTCAAAATATGATTCCAAAATACGTAAAGTTTATTCTATATGTCCATACACAGTAGAATACTTTAACAAACTAAATAATAACAATAAATGGGAATCAATTTGGATGCCATTCAATTTGAAGTATATTCCAGAACATTCTGAGAAAATATTTGATGTTTATTATTCAGGTCACCAGATCAGTTGTCCTTTAAATTTAAAAATGTTAAATGACTACAAGAAATGCATAGTATCATTTGATGGTGGTACTCATTCAGGAGTAGATTATGTTACAAAATTAAAACTTGCATCACAAAGTAAAATTTCAATAGTTCATAATATATTAAAAATGCCATATCCACATTTAACAGATAATTATCCCACGCATCAAGGATTAACATTATGTAAAACACATGGAATGGCACCACAATTAAAAACAAGAGGTATTGAAGCTGCTGTTTCAAAATCTTTAATATTGTGTTTTTATGATGAATGGAGACTTTTAGAAAAACAATTTACACCAAATGTAGACTTTTTGTATTGGTATGATGAAAAAGATTTAAAGGAAAAAATCTCACATATACTAAAAAATTATCAAGATTATCAACCTATGATAGATAGTGCTTATAATAAAATAACAACAAAATGGTCTACATTAAACTTCTTCAATCAGTTTTTAAAAGATATATAAATGATTGACAAATTTGATTAAAGTGTATACATTTTAATATTAACGTATCAGACACAAAGAAAATTTTTATATGAATTCCAAAAAATTAGCAATAGTAACTACAAGTATCAATACTCCCACCAAAGCAACAAAAAAATTCTCAGAAATGGGAATTCCATTTATAGTTGCAGGAGATTTAAAAACCCCAGGCAAATTATATGAAGAATTGCCAAACGTCATATATTTGAGTCCTGAATATCAAGAAAAAAATTATAAAGAACTTAGTGACAGTATTGGTTGGAATTGTATTCAACGTAGAAATCTAGCATTTGTTGAAGCATATAAATTGGGATATGAAGTTATTGCAACCGTAGATGATGATAACGTTCCTTATGACAATTGGGGAAAGAATATACAAATTGGTAAACAAATAGAAGTAGATTGTTATCAATCTGCACATATATGTTTTGATCCACTATCAGTCACAAATTATCCACAATTATGGCACAGAGGATTTCCAATTGAGTTGGTTCCATTTAGAAAGTCTGAGTATTTGGGCAAGAAAACTATTACTCCAATGGTTCAGTCAAACCTGTGGGATGGTGATCCTGACATTGATGCTATTTGTAGATTAACATATAAACCAATTTGCAAGTTTCAAAATATTACACCATATTGCGGAAATGCACTTGTACCTTTTAATAGTCAAAATACATTTATTCATAGAGATGTGTTACAACATTACATGATGTTACCATTTACAAAAAGAATGGATGATATATGGGCAGCATATATACTTCAACATGAAATGAAAATTGATGTATTATTTGATGTAGCAACTGTATATCAAGAACGTAATGCACAATCACTTATTACCAATTTGGTAAATGAAGTAGATGGATATAATAAAACATTATCTCTATTACAAGATCTGTCAAATTATGAAAAATATTTAGATCCTCGTGCAGTTAATTCATATAATATTTACAAAAAAACAATCAAGTCCTTATCATAATTTATGATCACATTGGTTATACCATCCAGAAATAACAAAAAATACGTTCAATTTGCGTATGACAGCATTCGTAAATATTATAAAACTTTAGAGGTTGTATTATTAGATGATGCATCTACTGATGGTACATGGGAGTGGATGGAATCAGTTAAAAGTAAATATACAAAAATTTACCGTAATCAAGGGCCAGAAAGAGTAGGTCATACCGTATTGTATGATATTGGATCACAATTGTCATCTAATGAAATATTTGGTATATTTCATGCAGATATGATTGCCACTCCCAATTATATAAAAAACATGTTAAAACATGTTAAAAAAGGTACTGTGGTATCAGGTACACGTATTGAACCACCACTACATCCTCCTGGACCAGAAAAGATTGTAGAAAACTTTGGATTAGAACCTGAAGAATTCAAAATGAGTGAATTTTTAAATTTTGTCAAGACACAAGAAAATCTGAATGAAAACAAATCTACTTCAGGAATTTTTGCGCCATGGGTAATGTACGTTGAAGATTTCAAATCAATAGGAGGACATGATAAACGAGTATTTGCTCCTATGGAATTAGAAGACTCAGATCTATTTAATAGATTCTTACTTGCAGGATACAAATTTGTACAGTCAAGAGATGCATTTGTATATCACATGACTTGTCGTGGAAGTAGGTTTAAAGATGGTGTTCAAATTTATCAAGAAATTCCAGTTGGTGGTGGAAAAGTATGGAAACGGTCTAAGGATTCTGAAGAATATACAACACTAAGACAAATTAAATTCCGTGAATGGTGGAGAAAATGGCACATGAATGTTCTTCATGATGAATTGATGATGCCTAAAGTATGTAAAAGATATGATGTTGGATATATTATTCACAACACCACTCCACAAATTCTTAATTTTATAGAACCATGGTCTGATACAGTCTATGTTGATGCATCATCAGATTACATAAAACGTTATATAACAGAAGAACAAAAGATTTCACACTTTAATATTAAAAATAGAGTAAAGTCTATTACTGAAGAAACAACAAACAATATTTTAATTGAATTTGACGCACATAACTTTACACAAGAACACACAAACTTTATAAGTGAACTAATGTTTGTCATTCAAGATTCAGGAGAAATTGGTGAATTTGAATACGATATATTTAAATTTACAATAAAATCAATGGAATCTTATGAAAACAAATTGACTAATGCTGATGATGCTTGGTATATAAACAAACTATTATGAACTACGATAACTACCCACAACATTGCAATTTTCCAGATTCAGATTGGGAAAATTTTCACAAGAATCATATTCCAAATTGGAATATTCTCTTAAATGAATTAAAAGGAAAGAAGGATACAGTAGGAATAGAAATAGGATCTTTTTGCGGAGGAAGTGCCGTATGGTGTTTGGAGAATATTTTTGATAAAGAAACTGGCTTTTTGTATTGTATTGATATTGAACAAACGGAATATCTAAAAAACAATTTGGCACCATACAAAAATGTAAAATTTATCAAAGGTGATTCATTTTGTGTATTAAAATCACTCAATCATAATGGTAAAGAAGAAGAGTTTGCAGACCTAATCTACATAGACGGCAGCCATATTGCAAAAAATGTATTGGAAGACTTGGTTTTGTCATGGCGAATGTTAAAACAAAATGGAATCATGGTCATGGATGATTATGGATGGGGATATGATAGACATGACAAAGAAAAACCACAAACTGCTATAGATGCATTTTTGTATATTTACCAAGACTTATATGAAGTGTTACACGTTGGATGGCAAGTGTTTATAAAAAAGAAACCATATGTAATGAAAAATGATTTTCTTCAACAAACATATGATACAAATGTATAATTAAACAATATAAGACTTAATTGTTTCTTTTAAGTTTTCATCAAACTTTGTTAATTTGAAGTTTTTAAACTCCATTTCAAAGTCTTTGGTGTCAACTGCATATCTAAAGTCATGACCCTTACGGTCAGTTACATATTCAAACCATTCCCAGTCAATTTTTTGATTTGTTACAGTTTCATATGTTGCAACAATCAAATGTATTAATTGTATATTAGACATCTCATTGTTACCCCCAATCAAGTATTGTTTTCCTATAATACCATCTAATAGAACATTAATTAGAGCATTAACGTGGTCTTTAACATAGATCCAATCTCTGATGTTTGATCCGTTTCCATATAACGGAATCTTTTCTTTGTTTTTCAATTTGTTAACACAAACTGGTATTAATTTTTCTGGATATTGTCTTGGACCAAAATTATTGCTACAATTTGTGATTATAGCTGGAAAATTATATGTCTTGACATAACTTCTTACTAACAAATCACTAGCCGCTTTGGTTGCGGCATAAGGACTATTTGGTCTATATGGACTATCAACGTTAAATTCTCTTTCTTTATAACTTAAACTACCAAACACTTCATCTGTAGATATGTGTATAAACTTGTTTATATTGGTACCCTTAAACATTTCTAATAAATTAAATGTACCGTTGATATTAGTGTCAATGAACTTTTTTGGACTTTTAATTGAATTATCTACATGAGATTCTGCAGCAAAATGAACTACATAATCTAAATTAAGTGAGTCAACATATTTCTTCTGATCAGGAAAATACGGCGTAGATATATCCATGTTCAATCTTTGATATCTTGTATCATTTTGAAATGGTAGTATTTTATTAGCCGCATACGTCCCAACATCAATATTATAAACTTTTACAACATCATCACGTTTAAGAATTTCTTCAATAAAGTGACTGCCTATAAATCCACATCCGCCTGTTATTAATATATTCATGGTTTCCAGTTGTTTAAACAATAATTTAGTGAATCCTCTACATTGCTCATTTTGATTCCAGTAGATAACAATTTACTATTATCCAAAATACAATTAGATCTTGGAGTAGATGCACAAGACTTATAAAATTCTTCACAGTCAATTAACTCAAACACTTTGTCTTTTGCAATAGTTTTCTTTAATTTATCAACTAATAATTCAGTGGTAATATATCCAGTATTAGTCACGTTATAAATTCCGTATGGTACTTTTCTGATTATAGTTTCAATACAAGCATTAACAAATTCTTGTTTGTGTGATATTGAGTTTTCTGCCTTTAATTGTTTTTGATACTTAAGCATCTTACTGATCAAATTACGTGGATGATCATATTCTTCAAATGGCATTCTTAATCTCCACACATATGACTTTTCCCATTTTCTAACCATATTTTCAGACAAAACTTTTATTCCACTATAAATACTACAATTGTTTTGTTTAAATGAAAAGTTTGGTTCATCTTCTTCAGTAAATCCAGTTCCATTTGGTCCAGATCCATAATAAATACAACCACTTGATACATGACCAAGGGGAATTTCATTCAATACACACCAATCAGTTAATATCTGAGGGAATATAATATTTGCATGAATACAAATATCCTTATTTGTTTCACATGCATCCACGTTTGGCTTTCCAGTATATCCAGCCGCATTAATTACTGCATCAATAATTGGATATCCCGCCTTCTCATACCATTTCTCCAAATCATGAAATGTTGTTTTTGCTGCATTAGGCCAACATTTAAATTCAATGTTTTTTTGTTCTAATTGACGTTTAAATTCACTGCCAATGTATCCGGTTGATCCAAATAGTATAATCATAATAATTTTTCTAAGTATTGTTTATATTCACTTTTAGGCATTTTGTCAACTATATTAGTTAGTTGTTGTTTGTTAATAAATTTCTTTCTATAACAATCCTCTTCAATACATCCAATTTTAATGCCTTGTCTTTCTTGAATTGTTTGTATATAAGCACCAATTTGATATAAAGATTCAGGTGTTCCTGCATCCAACCACACAGTACCTCTAGGAAATTGTATTACTGTTAGCTTTTGTTTTTCTAAATAAATTCGGTTTAAATCAGTGATTTCTAATTCACCTCTAGCAGATGGCTTCAATGACTTTGATAGTTTCACCACTTCATTGTCATAAAAATATAAACCAGGAACAGCATAGTTACTCTTTGGATTGGTAGGCTTTTCTTCAATAGAAATAGCTTGTCCATTTTCATTAAACTCAA
>Ga0315909_10000763_pt1 | contig 43237 bp, 40 predicted proteins | sample LakEriMetagenome_11_FD_203527 | JGI IMG/M metagenome (GOLD analysis project Ga0315909, IMG submission 203527) | Freshwater fungal communities from buoy surface, Lake Erie, Ohio, United States - Buoy 2 MA125 | ecosystem: Environmental > Aquatic > Freshwater > Lake | place: USA: Lake Erie, Ohio... | reverse complement strand
AAGCGTTTAAAACGATTGTTTGGTTTGCTCCACCATTAATTGTATATGTTACAGTCGCATTAGCAGTTCCTGTGAAATTTATAGGAGTTGTATTTCCAGAGCAGATACTAGTAGTTCCAGAAATTGTAGCAGAAGGCAACGGATTCACAGTAACAACTGCTGAACCAGTTAATGTAGCAGAACAAGAAGGAGACCCTGAAGTAGCTACACTAACTAAAGCATAAGTCGAATTAGCTGTAAGTGCCGCAGTTGTAACTGAAGCTGTCCCAGAAGCGTTTAAAACGATTGTTTGGTTCGCTCCACCATTAATTGTATATGTTACAGTCGCATTAGCAGTTCCTGTGAAATTTATAGGAGTTGTATTTCCAGAGCAGATACTAGTAGTTCCAGAAATTGTAGCAGAAGGCAATGGATTCACAGTAACAACAGCTGAACCAGTTAATGTAGCAGAACAAGAAGGAGATTCTGAAGTAGCTACGCTAACTAAAGCATAAGTCGAATTAGCTGTAAGTGCCGCAGTTGTAACTGAAGCTGTCCCAGAAGCGTTTAAAACGATTGTTTGGTTCGCTCCACCATTAATTGTATATGTTACAGTCGCATTAGCAGTTCCTGTGAAAGTTATAGGAGTTGTATTTCCAGAGCAGATACTAGTAGTTCCTGAAATTGTAGCTGTTGGTGTTTGATTAATAACTAGTGTTGTCGTCGTCGTAAATACAGGGCAAGCACCTGCAGCAGGTATGGTATATGTTATAGTATATGTACCTGATGACAAAAGCGTTGGTGTAATTGCCCCTGAAGAGGAATTTATTGAAATATTTGTTGTTGGTGAGATTGAGTATGATCCAGTATTATAAGTTCCTGTACCTGTTAAGGTAGCGGTTTGGCTTGAAACAGTTGAACAAATTGGACCTGTATAACTAATTGCAGCAGTTGGACAAGTTGATGTACATGAAGCAGGTGCTGTATAGGTTACCGTACTATTACATGCTGTATTCGCAGAAAAAGTTGCAGTTACCGTACAGTTTGAACCATTTGAAGGTAATCCTGTTAAAGTGTAATTTATAGGAGAAGTAAATGGTGCATTAGCCGTGAATGTTCCTCCACAAGTGCTTGTGATTGTTAATGTTCCTGTTGTTGGTAATGTTGTAAGAGTTAAGGCACCAGAAACACTGTATGTATTGTTTGCGCTGTTACAAGCTGATGGAGTAGCTGTAATTGATGGAGTGCCAACTGTTATTGTGATATCTTCATAACAAGAACTTGTGCCATCAGTAATTGTTGCTCTATAAGTTCTAGTCGTTGTTGGATTGACAGTTGTACTTAATGAGCTTAAATTTGTTGTTGCTACTGTAGAATTGTTTGAAAGGTCTGTTATAGTTATAGTACTAATTGTGTTTTTAATAATTTTAACATTATCTATTCCCCAACTATCTTGAGAACTTGTAGTAGATTGATGTTGATACCATCTAAACTTTGTATTTGCAGTCATAGCTCCTGCTGGAATGGGTAATGACGTTGTCCCCCAATTATAAACATAAGGACCGCAACCAATATTTGCTGCCGCAGGGAAATTACTTTCAACACTAGGGAACATTAATTTCATATTTGTCCAACTAGTTCCATTATTCGTAGAGTATTGAATATAAACACCTTCTTTATCATCAGGAGCTTCACATCCATTACCGCCATTATCATCAGAAGCTTCTCTGAAATCAAAACTTAATAGACCACCATTACTAACATCAAAGGAATTTGATTCTAAAATCCTAGGTGCAGCAACATTTTGCATCCAAGCAAAAATTGAATTATCTGTATTTTTTGTAGAGTATCCATTATTTGGTTCACAACTTAAAACATTAACAAAATTCACACCTCCTGGTGTGCCAACCCATCCAGTACCTAAAGAGCTAGTATTAAAATCGTTATTTATTAGAGGTGATCCAATTGTGCCTTGAGCACTTAATATTACAGCTTCACCAGGGCAGATAGACGTTTTATTTGCTGTTAAATTTATATTACAACCTAATATTGTTTTGTTGTAAGTGATTATATTTCCTACCCAACCAGTAGATTGAGATGAGTTGCTATTTGTGAATCTTAGTGTAAGTGTTCCTAAAGCATTATTAGCGCAAAACATTCCTGGTTTTAATTCGGGTTGAGTAGCAGTTCCCAATGCCGGTTGACCTGTATTAAAAGGAGAACCAGAAGCATTATACGCAGTAGAGTAATTACCTTGAAGTGTTGCTAAATTTGTCGCCGAGGTAGATGATCCATCAAATATATCTAATTTCTCATATGAATTGAACATCGTGAAATCAATACAGATGCTTTGTCCGCTTACTGCAGGAGTTAGCGTTATTGTATGGTTAGTGTTCCCATCATTGCCGGCTGCTCCACCAGCATCATAGAATACATCTCCATTATTTACTGGAACAGAAACTCCAGCACTTATTAAAACAGTTTGAGATTTAACTGAGAAAAGACTCAAGCAAGTTAAAATTGCAAATAGATGTTTTTTCATAATCATATTATTCGTTTTATAGCAAAATAATGATCTTTTGTTTTATTTTTTCATAAAACTAGATAATCATTAAAAGTAAATATATAAACTAAACGCTTTTTATTTTTTTTAGGTTGTCTTACATTTTGTTTTTTGACGTGAAATACGTGTTTTTACTGGTTATGGTTATGAATATGGGTAAATGGTTAGAATGCTATTTGATTAATAACAATTAAATATTTTTTTATTGTTTCAAAAAAAATACCTTACTTTGAACAATAAATGAGCAAAACAATTAAATATTATATCTTTTTTTCTTTGTTGGTTCTCCATGGGTTTTCGAATGCACAGGGTGAATTGAAGCAGCTTGGAAGTAAAACTTTTAAATCTTTAGAGCTTAATCTGCCTAATACGGAGAAATTAGCAAATGAATTACTAGATAAGGCAACTAAAGCTAACTCAAATTCTCATATAATAAATGCTTATACAATTCTTGGCATATTAAATAAAAATAAAGGGTATTATATCTCTTCACTTAATTATTATATAAAAGCACTTAATTATTCTGAGAAAATTCGAGATAAAGGAAGGGTATCAGCTTCTTTGAATAATATTGGAGTTATTTATCAACTTCAAAATAATTATCAAACAGCAATTAAATATTTTAATGAGAGTTTGAAACTGGAAGATAAGCTTAATATTCCATTGCAAAAATCAATTCGTTACTATAATATAGGTGATTGTTATAAAGAGATTGATAGTTTTGATTTGGCACTATCTTTTTTTAATAATTCACTCATAATTGAACAAAAGTTTGATAATAAAGAAGGCATTATTTATGCTCATTTGGGTATTTCAGAAGTTTATCTTGAGATTGGTCAAATTGAGGATGCAAAGAGAATTTTGGATAAAGTTTCCGCTAATCTAAAACTTGAATTTATTGAAAGTAATATTATATATAATAAACTTTTGGGTGTATATTTTAATAGAAAAGGAGAGATGTTAAATGCATTAAATCTTTTTAATGTTGCTAAGAATATTTCTATAAAATACCATTATCCAAATCATTTATTGGAAATATATAAGTGTGAAATAAAAGTTCTAGAGGCTATGAAAAATTGGCCAGCTGTTTCTGCAAAGTATAAGCAATTAATAACATTGAACGATCAGTTAAGTGCGATTGAAATAAGAAATAAAATTCACGATCTTACTTATAACAATGAATTACAGAAAAAAGAAATTCAGATATCAAGAATTCAAGGTGAAAGGGATTTTGCTGAAAAAATGAATTTGTTTACAAATAAATTGACTTGGTTTTTAATAATTATGTTAATTTCTGTAGTCGTATTTGTTTTTTATGGAGTTAATAAAAGAAAGAAATAATAATTAAAGTTGAATAATTTTATAAAAATAGCAATCCGAAATGCAATATTGTTTGCGATATATCAATTTATTTTGGTAATCGTTTTTGATGTTGTTTCATTTTTTAATAACTCAATTAATAGTTTTAACTTTTATTCTTTCGTTTTAATTATAGTTTTTGGAGTTCATTTTTTGATTCATTCAATTGTTGATACGATTAAAGCTGAAATCGGTATTAAAAGAATTGTAAATTCAACATCATTTGTTTTTACTGCATTTGTATCTTCAATTTCTATTTGGTGGATTTTTGAAGGTGGTACTTCTATTATAATTTATCTTATCTCATCTTTTGTAATTCCTTCATTATTTCCAGCAATAGGTTATTTTTTAATTTCTTTATTTAAAGAAAATCTAGCTGAAGTAGAAGTTGTCAATTCAGTTACGAATGCCATCAGTAATTCACCTATAAATAAACAAGAGGATATTCAAATCCTCCCGGAAAAAAAGATTGAAGACATTCAGTTTGTTTTGGAAAATGAGAATGGAAAGGAATTGTTAAATATTCCAATTAAAAACATTTTATGTTTTGAAGCAAATGATAATTATGTGGTAACTTATTATCTTGATAAGCAAGATAAACTTAAAAAATCAATGGAGAGAGTTTCGTTGAAAAGAATCGAAGAAATAATATTAAATCTAAACGTTGATAATTTCAGTAGAGTTCATAAATCTTATTTAGTTAATAGAGATGAAGTCGAAGAGATACGAGGAAAAGCACAAGCACATAAATTGAAATTAAATTATTTAGAAATTTTAGTACCTGTATCTAGATCATTTCAAATATCATTGTTGAAATAAATCATTTCACCACAAAAAATCAACCGTTTACTCTAATAATGTAGCTAAATACAGAGCTTTTGCATTAATGATTTTGTTTTAATAAATTTTAATTTACCTTTGTTTCGCAAATTAATTTTTTATTTAGAGAAATAATATTAATTTAGTTTGTATTAAATAATAAGAATGAAAAATAACAGTACATACAATTTCTTTTCTAATGTCATTAGTGTCATTATTATTCAGCCGTTAGGTTGAGAAAGGGGATATGTACAAACTTTAGATACGAGCCTTTCTCAATTGAGAAAGGCTTTTTTTTTATAACTAATTTTTAAAATAAGTGAATATGTATTACAATGAAGAAACAGTAGTTTTTTTAAACGGAGAATTTTTGAAGGCAAAAGATGCGGTTGCAGGTGTCTATAATCAAACAATGCATTATGGGAATGGAGTTTTTGAAGGAATTCGTTCTTATGACACACCTGATGGAACAAGAATTTTCAAAGCAAAAGAACATTATGATCGTTTGCATTATTCAGCAAAAATGATGCACATTGAATTGCCTTATACAAGTGAGGAATTGGAAAAAATCACTTACCAAGTATTAGAAAAAAATGATTTAAAAGATGCATATATTCGTCCTTTAGTTTACTTAGGAGAAAACATGTCATTAACACCAACAAATGAAGTTCATGTGTTGATAGCTGCATGGAGTTGGGGGAAATATTTAGGAGATAATATGTTAAATGTAATGCTTTCGTCATATCAAAGACCAAATCCTAAATCTTGTCACGTTCAAGCAAAAGTTGTAGGTCATTACACAAATAGCATCTTAGCAACAACTGAAGCAAAATCAAAAGGTTTTGATGAGGCTTTGTTAACAGATATGAATGGAAATATAGCTGAAGGACCAGGGGCAAATTTCTTTTTTGAAAAAGAAGGAAAATTAACTACTGCACCTCTTGGAAATATATTGTCAGGTATAACAAGAGCTACAGTATTTGAATTAGCAAAAGCTTTAAACATTGAAGTGGAAGAAAGATTTTTCAAGCCAGAAGAAATTTTAACTGCTGACGCGGCTTTCTTTTGTGGAACTGCTGCTGAAGTAATTGGAATAAAGAAATTTAATAATTATGAGTTTCCAATGAAATGGGAAGATACAAATAGTCAATTGATACAAAGAGCATACAAAAGAAGAGTGTCTACAAACGAATACATTAACGTTTATTTATAATAACAAAAGAAGTTAGATTTTTTGGCTTAAAAAAGTAATTGAATTTATAACTTTACTTCATAACTAAAGTGGGTTTAATTACCAAGTTTAAATATCATAAAACTGAAAAAATAATGGAAATAAATAAATATAGTAAGACAATTACGCAAGATGAAACACAGCCTGCAGGACAAGCTATGCTTTATGGGATAGGTTTGACTGATGCTGATATGAATAAAGCTCAAATCGGAATTGCTAGTGCAGGGTATGAAGGAAATACTTGTAACATGCATTTAAATGATTTAGCGAAGGATATTAAGCAGTCAGTTAAAGATGCGGATTTAGTTGGTTTAATATTTAATACAATTGGTGTAAGTGATGGAATGTCTAACGGTACACTTGGTATGCGTTATTCTTTAGTATCTAGAGATATTATAGCTGATTCAATTGAAACAGTTTGTGGTGCACAATATTATGATGGCTTGATTGCTGTCATGGGTTGTGATAAAAATATGCCTGGTTCTATTATTGGAATGGGTAGGTTGAATCGACCTTCAATTATGGTATATGGTGGGACAATCCATCCAGGTGAGTGGAAAGGCGAACAATTAAATATTGTATCTGCTTTCGAAGCACTTGGTAAAAAAATAAATAATAAAATCACTCCTGAAGATTTCAAAGGAATTATTAAAAATGCTTGTCCAGGAGCTGGTGCTTGTGGTGGAATGTATACTGCAAATACAATGGCATCTGCTATAGAAGCTTTGGGTATGAGTTTGCCTTTTAGTTCTTCTAATCCAGCATTAAGTTCAGAAAAGAAAAAAGAATGTGAAGATGCAGGAAAAGCAATTCGTATTTTATTAGAGAAAGATATAAAGCCAAGAGATATTATGACAATGAAAGCATTTGAAAATGCGATTAGAATTGTTTTGGTTCTTGGTGGATCAACGAATGCTGTTTTACATTTAATCGCAATGGCACATTCTGTTGGACTGAAATTAACGATTGATGATATTCAAAAATTAAGTGATACAACTCCTGTATTAGCAGACTTGAAACCTTCAGGTAAATATTTAATGGAGGATTTACATAAAGTAGGAGGAACTCCAGCTGTTATGAAGTTTATGCTTGAAAATGGTATGTTGCATGGTGATTGTTTGACTGTAACAGGAAAAACAGTAGCTGAAAACATTGCTGATTTACCGCCATTAGAAAATGGGCAAAAAGTATTGTTAGACATCGATAATGCTATCAAATCTTCAGGTCACCTTCAAATTTTGTATGGTAATCTAGCTGAACAAGGTGCTGTAGCAAAAATTAGCGGAAGTGAAGGGGAATATTTTGAAGGAAAAGCGGTTGTTTTTGAAGATGAGTTTACAGTAATTGATGGTTTAAATGATGGCCGTATTCAAGAAGGAACGGTTGTCGTAATCAGAATGTGTGGACCAAAAGGAGGTCCAGGTATGCCAGAAATGTTAAAACCTACTTCAGCAATCATGGGTGCAGGCTTAGGGAAAAGTGTAGCTTTGATTACTGATGGTCGTTTTTCAGGTGGTTCACATGGATTTGTTGTAGGTCATATTACTCCTGAAGCAATCGAAGGAGGAACTATTGCTTTTGTAGAAGATGGCGATTTAATTGCAATAGACGCTGTAAACAATACAATTACATTAAAAGTTTCTGATGAAGAATTAGCGAAAAGAAAAGCTAATTGGGTAAAACCTGCTTTAAATGTATCCCAAGGGATTTTGTACAAATATGCTAAATGCGTAGCAACGGCATCAGAAGGATGTATAACTGATAAATAATTATTTCCCCCCTTTGAAGGGGGATTAAGGGGGATGACAATTGTAATTATTTCACCTCCCTTAATCCCTCCTCAAGGAGGGAAGCAAAAAAAATAAAAAATGAGTACACAAATAAGAGGAGCAGAAGTAGTAATGAAATGCTTAGTAGCGGAAGGAGTTTCAACCATATTTGGTTATCCTGGAGGTGCTATTATGCCAATTTATGATGCTTTGTATGATTTTAGAGATACTGTAACGCATCATTTAGTTAGACATGAACAAGGAGCAATCCATGCAGCACAAGGATATGCAAGAACTTCAAAAACAGTTGGGGTTTGTTTTGCGACATCAGGTCCAGGCGCAACAAATTTAATTACAGGTATTGCAGATGCAATGATTGATTCTACACCTGTAGTTTGTATTACAGGACAAGTAGCTTCACATTTATTAGGAACTGATGCTTTCCAAGAAACGGATGTGATCGGTATTTCTATGCCTGTTACAAAATGGAATGTTCAAGTTACTAGAGCGGAAGATATTCAACCTGCTTTAGCTAAAGCTTTTTATATTGCTCGTTCAGGAAGACCAGGACCAGTTTTAATTGATATCACAAAAGATGCGCAATTCGGATTAACAGATTTCGAATACAAACCATTTGGTGAAATTAGAAGTTACAATCCTTCTCCAAAATTAGACGTTGAGGCAATTAAAAAAGCAGCTGAATTATTAAATAGTGCAAAAAAACCTTATTTATTAGTTGGTCAAGGAATTATTTTATCAAGTGCTGAAAAAGCATTGGTTGAATTTGCTGAGAAATCAGGAATTCCTGTTGCATCTACTTTATTAGGTTTGGGAGCTATTCCTGCAGATCACCCATTGTATGTAGGATATTTGGGAATGCATGGTAACTATGCACCAAATGTGCTAACAAATGATTGTGATGTTTTGTTAGGAGTTGGTTTACGTTTTGATGACCGTGTAACAGGTGATACATCAAGATATGCAAAACAGGCACAAATCATACATATCGATATCGATAAATCGGAATTAGGTAAAATTGTTGATACTAAAATTGCAATTCATGCTGATGCAAATGAAGCGTTACAAGAATTGACTAAATGGATCGAGCCTAAAAAACACGATCAATGGATTCAACAATTTAGAGATTTAGAAGCTGTAGAAGACGAGAAAATCATTCAAAACGTTATTCATCCGGTGAATAACGAATTAAAAATGGCTGAAGTTGTCCACATTTTATCTGAAAAAACAGATGGTCGTGCGATTGTTGTAACAGATGTAGGTCAACATCAAATGGTAACTTCTCGTTATTACAAATACAAAGAATCAAATAATAACATTACTTCAGGTGGATTAGGTACAATGGGATTTGGATTGCCAGCTGCAATCGGAGCGAAATTAGGTAATCCAGATAAAACGACCGTATTAATTGTTGGTGATGGTGGTTTCCAAATGACAATTCAAGAATTAGGTACAATTTTACAATCAAAAGTGGATGTGAAAATTATCATTTTGAACAATAACTTCTTAGGAATGGTTCGTCAATGGCAACAATTGTTTTTTGAGAAAAGATATTCTTTCACTGATATCGTTAATCCAGATTTCTGTGCAATTGCAAGAGGTTATGGTATTGAATCAGTGAAAATTGATGAAAGAAGTCAATTAGATGGTGCGTTAGATGATTTATTAAACTCAAAAGCTGCTTATTTATTAGAAATCATTGTTGAACAAGAAGAGAATGTATTCCCAATGGTAGCAACAGGAGCTTCAGTTTCAGAAATCAGATTGTCTTAATCATTTCCCCCTTTGGAGGGGGATAAAGGGGGAGGATAATCATAATAAAAAAGAAAATGGAAAAATTATATAACATATCAATATTTACAGAAAACAGTGTAGGAATGTTGAATCGTGTGACAATTATCTTTACACGAAGACACATCAATATCGAAAGCATAACTGCATCTGAATCAGAGATTGAAGGTGTACATCGTTACACAATTATTGCAAAAATGACTGAAGACCAAGTGAAAAAAGTGGTTGGACAGATTGAGAAATTGGTTGAAGTATTAAAAGCATTTTACCACACGGATGATGAGGTAGTTTATCAAGAAATTGCATTATACAAAATTCCAGTTTCAGTATTGATGAACAATATGGACGCAGAAAATATCGTTCGTTCACATCATGCGAGAATATTATCAGTTGAACGTGAATTTGCTATTATCGAAAAAACAGGTCATGCTGAAGAATTGAAATTGCTTTTCGACGAATTAAAACCATTCGGGATTTTAGAATACGTTAAATCTGGAAGAATCGCAATTACAAAACCAATGAAAACATTGGAAACGTACTTAGAAGAAATGTCAAATAACTAGAAGTTAGATTTTTAGAAATTAGAAGTTAGATTCAAATAGATTGATGGAATAAATTCTTCATTTGAATCAATGATAGGTCTAATTTCTAATGTCTAATCTCTAAAAATCTAATAAAATGGAAAACTATTTCAATAAATTATCATTAAGAGAAAAATTAGACCAATTAGGAGTTTGTGAATTTTTAGATCAATCTCATTTCAATGGAGTTGAGGCTTTAAAAGGAAAGAAATTAGTAATCGTTGGTTGTGGAGCACAAGGATTGAATCAAGGATTGAACTTGAGAGATTCAGGATTAGATGTTTCTTATACTTTAAGAAAAGAAGCAATCGAAGAGAAGAGAGCTTCTTGGAAAAATGCAACAGACAATGGATTTACAGTTGGTACATACGAAGAATTAATTCCTGCTGCTGATTTAGTATTGAATTTAACGCCAGACAAGCAACATACACAGGTAGTTAAAGCAATTATGCCTTTAATGAAAAAAGGAGCGACTTTATCTTATTCTCATGGTTTTAATATCGTAGAAGAAGGAATGGAAATTCGTAAAGATATTACTGTAATCATGGTTGCTCCAAAATGTCCAGGTACAGAAGTACGTGAAGAATACAAAAGAGGTTTTGGTGTACCAACATTAATCGCAGTTCACCCAGAAAATGATCCAGAAGGAAAAGGTTGGGATTTAGCAAAAGCATATGCAGCTGGCACTGGTGGACACAAAGCAGGAGTTTTGAAATCATCTTTTGTAGCTGAAGTAAAATCTGATTTAATGGGAGAACAAACTATTTTATGTGGTGTTCTTCAAGCAGGTTCTATTCTTTGTTTTGATAAAATGGCAGAAAAAGGAATCAATAAAGAATATGCAGCAACATTGATTCAGTATGGTTGGGAAACTATTACAGAAGCTTTAAAACAAGGTGGTTTAACAGCGATGATGGATCGCTTGTCTAATCCAGCTAAATTAAAAGCAAATGAATTAGCAGAAGAGTTGAAAGAAATTTTACGACCTTTATTTGCGAAACACTTAGATGATATCATGAGTGGAGCTTTCTCAAAAGGAATGATGGAAGATTGGGCTAACAACGATGAGAAATTATTGACTTGGAGAGCACAAACTGCTGAAACACAATTTGAAAAAACACCTGCTACTGCAAAAATTAGTGAGCAAGAATATTTTGATAATGGATTGTTGATGGTTGCTTTTGTGAAATCAGGGGTTGAATTAGCATACGAATTAATGGTTGAAGGTGGAATCAAAGAAGAGTCTGCGTATTATGAGTCTTTACACGAAGCGCCATTAATTGCAAATACAATTGCACGTAAAAAATTATATGAGATGAACCGTGTGATTTCTGATACTGCTGAATACGGTTGTTATTTATTTGATCACGCTTGTAAACCTTTATTAGCTGATTTTATGAAGAAAATAGATACAGATGTAATTGGTAAAAACTTCAATGAAGGAAAAGATAATGGAGTTGATAATAGAACATTGATTTCGGTAAATCATTCTATTCGTAATCATTCAATTGAAAAAATAGGTGAGGTTTTGAGACATGCAATGACTGATATGAAATCGTTGTAAGCGAAATTATTATACTAAGATGTAACTAAAAACCTCCCTCAATTCTAATTAAGATTGTGTGGAGGTTTTTTATTTCCAATTATTAAGTTGGATTAAATAATTTTAAAATATTAATAATTGATTTCAGATTATTAATTTTATCACAAATTGAAACAAATGATAGCACTTCAAGACGTCAAGTTAGCAAACAAAGCTTTAGAAAATGTGGTTTTCAGAACTCCATTGATGAAGAATAATAATTTGAGTGATAAATATGGAGCAAATATTTTATTGAAACGAGAAGATCTTCAAATTGTTCGTTCTTACAAGTTAAGAGGTGCTTACAATAAGATGTTTCATTTGACACAAGAATTGCAAACCAACGGTGTTGTGTGTGCTAGTGCAGGTAATCATGCGCAAGGTGTTGCATATTCGTGTAATTTATTAGGGGTTAAAGGAACGATTTTCATGCCTTTGACTACTCCCAAACAGAAAATTAAACAAGTACAGCTTTTTGGTAAACAATGGGTCGATGTTGTTTTGAGAGGTGATACATTTGATGATGCTTATGCCGAAGCTTTGAAGTTTTCACAAGAAAAACACCAAGCGTTTATTCATCCTTTTGACGATAATTTAGTGATTGCAGGACAAGGAACGGTTGGGCTTGAAATATTAAATGATTACAAAGATAGAATAGATTATTTATTCATTCCAATTGGGGGAGGTGGATTAGCAGCAGGTGTAAGTACTGTTTTTAAAGCGTTAAGTCCTTCAACAAAATTAATTGGTGTTGAACCAGCTGGTGCGAGTTCGATGAAAGAATCCATTAAGAATGATATAAATACAACTTTACAGCACATCGATAAATTTGTTGATGGAGCAGCTGTAAAACGCGTTGGTGATTTAACATTTGAAATTTGCAAAGAGAAACTAGATGATGTAATCAGTATTCCAGAAGGAAAAGTGTGTACAACAATTTTGAGTTTATATAATGAAGAAGCGATTGTTGTTGAACCAGCTGGAGCATTAACAATCTCGGCTTTGGATTTCTTTGCAGAAGATATTAAAGGAAAAAATGTTGTTTGTGTGGTCAGTGGAAGTAATAATGACATCATGCGAACTGAAGAGATTAAAGAGCGTTCGTTATTCTATGAAGGATTAAAACATTATTTCTTAATACAATTTCCACAACGTCCAGGAGCACTTCGATTATTTGTTACAGAAGTATTGGGCGAAAATGATGATATCACGTATTTTCAATTCTCCAAAAAGAACAACCGTGAAAGTGGACCAGTTATCGTTGGAGTAGAATTAAAAGATCCAAAAGATTTTGAGTCATTGATTCAAAAGATGAAAGAATTGAATTTTACGTATGAGTATTTAAATGAAAATCAAGCATTGTTTACTACTTTGATCGGTTAACGAGTAATAACCAAATACCACATTTTTTTTTAAGTTTATACGGTTTAATGTAACCATTTTTCTTTTTTTTGAGATTTTAACCACTAAATAGAACCTTATACATATTCATTTTTGGTCATACTTTTATTGAGGGGTAATTTTGTAAAACAAATTAACTTTTAAATAAAAATTATTAAACAAACCTAAAAAAAATTACTATTTTTTTTAGGTTTGACTACTGTTTTTACAACTGAATTAAATGCGCAAAATCAGTATGATCAGCATACTACTTTTCGTATGCAAGAATCAAAATCTACAAAAAACTTATCTAATGAAAAGTCTGCTGCAATAGGAAATTGTGGAAATGACACAGTAAATTATGCTACAAATAAAGCGGTTTTTTTACAGTCAGGATTTAATGATCCTACAACTGGTGGATGGTCATTAAATAGACAATCATCTGCTACTAATGTTGTAACTACAGCATTTAAAGTTCCTGTTGGTGGATCTGTTAATGTAAAAGGAGTAGATATTTTAGGTTTGATGATGTTAACAAATTATGTTGCAATAACAGGTTCTGTAATATCAACTCACAAAGTTTATTTATACAACGTTGATGCTACAAACAAGCCAACTGGATTACCAATAGATTCTGCGACTATTGATTTTACTAATTCATTTGCTCATAAGCAAACGACATTTTTACATGGGCCACATACTTTGACATCTGATTTTGCTATCGGTGTTAGGGGAGGGGCTACATCGGACGCAACACATTTTTTATATGTTGCTCACAATCAAATGCATGTGCCACTGATGCTGTTAATCCTTATGGAGAGAATTTATCATTTAAATATCAAGCTGCATCAGGAGGGTTTATAGATATGGCATCAAACTTTCAAAATCCTATTTATGATTTTGAATTCTCAATTAATCCAATAGTAACTTATAACTTTTCTGTTGATTTCACTCAATCTGCATTGTCTGTTTGTCCAGGTGCCCCGTTAACATTAACTAATGCTTCAGTTGGTACAAGTTTATTTAACAGTCATTCATTTAGTTTATCGGCATTTGCTGAGAGATATAATGTTCCAGAAGGAATGGCTTCAGGTCAGTTGCCAAGAGATTCAGTTTATAGCTGGTAATCAGGAAATAACACAAGTTTATTAACTGATAATTTCGGTACATTTACTTTTAATGCTCAAAACACGCCTGGAACTTATAATGATACTTTGTATGCAGCAATGTTAACTCATGATTATAATTATTGTTATCAAAAACAAATAATCCCTTATACAGTATTTACATCAACATCTGCGCCAGTTATTACACCTAATGGTTCTTTAGCAATTTGCCCTGGAACAAGTGTTGGTTTATCATCTTCAACTGCTTCAAGTTATAATTGGAGTACAGGTGCTACAACTCAAGCAATTAATGCTACAACTCCAGCAACATATACTGTTTCTATTACAGATGCTAACGGATGTGTTAGTCCAAATGGTTCTGTTACAGTAACTGCAAATCCAACTACAATGTGTTCTAGTCAAAGTGCAAATGTTACATTAACTATTAATCCATTGCCTGCGGTACCTACTATAACGGCTAATGGACCAACTACTTTCTGTTCAGGTGGAAATGTTGTTTTAACTTCTGCTGCGTCAAATGGATATTCTTGGAGTAACCAAGCAACTACTCAAGCGATTACTGTTGCAGCTTCAGGTAGCTATTCAGTAACAATTACTGATGGAAATGGATGTTCAAACGTTTCAGTTCCAACAGTAGTTACAGTGAATGATTGTGCAGGAATTGAAGAAAACTCAAACAATACATTTGTAGTTTATCCTAATCCAGCAAACGAAACAATCAATGTAACATTCTCAAACTTGTCTGATAATGGTACAGTTCAATTGTTTACAGCTGAAGGAAAAGTTATTGAATCAAAAGAGATTTCAAATTCAATGACAGCAACATTTGATGTTGTTAATTTAACTTCTGGTGTTTACTATGTTGTTATCACTTCTGATAATGGAAGAGTATCACAAAAAGTAATTATAGAATAATATTTTATAGTTTAAATATGAAAGGCTGCTTTTTTAAGCAGCCTTTTTTGTTTTTACACGTCATCAAGTTAGATATGTATAATTAGAAATTAATAATATTCATTTGTATATTTTTTTTCATTAATTATTAATACCTTACTATTCATTAAAAACTAACTTATGAAAAAATTAGTAGCATTATTGGCAGTTGGAATTTCATTTATTTCAATTTCTCAGAACATGGTTTTAATTACACCTGAAAATTATAATATCCTTAAGCAAAATGGACAACTTTCTCCAACTGCTCGTTATGTTTTTCCATCATCGGGAAATCAACAAGTGGTGCATGCTAATTTTCAACAAATACAAGAAAGCAAATCACGTTCGTCTGCGTGTAATTGTTTAATTGATCTAGATACGACATTTCAAATAGTTCCATTTGTTGGAGCTTTTGCTCCTGAATATAGAAATGATGATTTTTCAACAGATAAAATTGGACTTCCATTTTCATTTAATTTTTATGGAATTCAATATGATTCACTTTACATAAATAATAATGGTAATATTTCTTTTATATCGCCATATGCTACCTATACTGCTAACGCTTTTCCAGATTCAACGAACAATATGATTGCTCCATTTTGGGGAGATGTTGACACAAGAGATTCAATAAATTCAGTAACATCAAGTGGATTGGTTTATTATAAGATTACACCAACTGCAATGATAGTGAAATGGGAAAATGTTGGTTACTTTAATGTTCATAGTGATTTAAGAAATACCTTTCAATTAATTATTACAAATGGAAATGATTCAATTGTACCAAACGGAAATAATGTGTCATTTTGTTACGGCGATATGAATTGGACAACAGGAGATGCTTCCGATGGTGTAGCAGGTTTTGGTGGATCGCCAGCAACTGTTGGTGTGAATCAAGGGGATGGTGTGAATTATTTTCAAGTTGGAACTTTTGATGCCGCGGGTACAGGTTTCGATGGTCCATACAACGGATCGGATCAAGTTGATTTTTTAGATAATCAAGAAGTGTATTTTAATTTAGCAAATTTAGGAAATGTTGCTCCTTTAATTATAAATGAATATATATGTGACACAATTGATGTATATACAGGTGATACTTTGAAAAAATCAATGACACTAGATTCATTAGTTTTTGCATTAAGTGTAATGACACCAGAAATTAATCAGAATGTTACAGCGACTATTTCTTGTTCTGTTCCCTCAAAATTTACATATGATTTAACTAAAGATACTCCTACTTTCAAAGAGTATACATGTACTTTAAATGTTAAACATTTATTAGAAAACTCAAGTTCTAACCTAGTTTATATCACTACAAATGCGAGTGATGATGGTTTGCCAGTTGCTTCTAGCAGTCAAACGATAGTGGTGAGAGTGAATTTTTTAGAAGCAGGAATAAATGATTTGAACTCAAATGAAATTTTCAGTATTTCACCAAATCCGATGAATGAATCGATTTCAATCCAACATACTGTTCAATTTTCTGAAAATCCAGTTTTAAACATTGTTGATATCAGTGGGAAAAACTTGAAATCTGAAAAGTTAACTTCTTTCAATCAAACTGTTGATGTGTCTAATTTAAATAGTGGGATTTATTTAGTTTCAATACATTCAAATAATGGTATTACACAAAATGTAAAAATTATTAAAGAATAAAAACGATTGATAAAAATTTGAATTGCCGTTCCTTTGAAATAGAGGAACGGCTTTTTTATAGGTAAATTGCTCAAAAATCGGTATATTTGCAATTGAAAATCTCCATTTTATTCTGATTTTAGAAAATAGTAGGAGTGAATTATTAGTATGTTATTTGAACAATTAGAAATTATTGATCCGATTTTAAAAGCTTTAAAAGAGGAAGGATACGAAAAACCAACACCAATTCAACAAAAGGCCATTCCGATTATATTAAAAGGAACAGATTTATTAGGTTGCGCACAAACAGGTACAGGGAAAACAGCAGCATTTGCGATTCCTATTTTACAATTGTTAAGTGCAAAAAAAGAACAAGAAAAAGGAGCTCGAAAAATTAGAGCAATCATTATAACACCTACAAGAGAATTAGCTATTCAAATTGATGAAAGTTTTGCAAGTTATGGTAGAAATTTACCGTTAAAGCATGCTGTTATTTTTGGTGGAGTGTCTCAATCTTCTCAGGTGAATCAAATTAGAGCGGGTATCGATATTTTAGTTGCTACTCCAGGACGTTTAATAGATTTAGTTTCTCAAGGAATAATCAAACTTTCTCACATTGAATTATTTGTATTAGATGAAGCGGATCGTATGTTAGACATGGGATTTATTCATGATGTCCAAAAAATCTTAAGAATTATTCCGACCGAAAGACAATCATTGTTTTTTTCTGCTACTATGCCACCTTCAATTATGCAATTGGCAAGTACGATATTAAATAATCCTGAAAAAGTAGAAGTAACACCGATTTCATCTACTGCTGAAAAAATTCAACAAGAAGTTTATTTCTGTGATGCGAAATTAAAAAGAGAATTATTAGTTCATATTTTAGAGAACGATAAAAATGATTCAATTTTAGTTTTCACGAGAACTAAACATGGCGCAGATAAGATAGTAACATATTTATCTAAAAAAGAAATAAAAGCTGCTGCAATTCACGGTAATAAATCTCAAAATGCACGTCAAAATGCATTAAAAAATTTTAAAAATAAAACGATTCGTGTTTTAATAGCTACAGATATTGCTGCACGCGGAATTGATATTGATGAATTGGCTTTTGTAATTAATTATGAAATACCTAATGTGCCTGAAACATATGTTCACCGTATCGGAAGAACAGGAAGAGCAGGTGCAAGTGGAAAAGCAATTTCATTTTGTGATATAGAAGAAAGACCTTTTTTGAAAGATATTGAAAAATTAATTTCAATTAAAATTCCGGTAGTCACAGAGCATCCTTATCCTGCTCAAAATTTAGTTCCGCCAGTTGCTGAAAAGCCAGCGAAACCAAATAAAAAGAAGAAAGCAGCAATGGCAGCAAATAAACAACAGAACTCGCCAAACAGAAAAAACAATACATCTCAAGCACCAAAAGAAGAGCGTTCAAATAAGAAAAAATGGTCTTGGGGTGGAGATAGAAAATAAGAAATGAAAGTTGAAAAAGATCTTTGATTTTGAGCAACTTCTCTTCTAATAAATGGTAATTATGGAAAAATACATTGAATTAGCTTTAAAAAACTTGAAAATTGCATCCTTAAACGAGATGCAAAAAGAATCTATTGAAGTGAATAAAACACAACAAGATTGTGTGCTTTTATCTCCAACTGGTTCTGGAAAGACATTGGCTTTTTTATTGCCATTATTGCGTTTTTTGGATGAAAAACAAAATCATGTTCAAGCCTTAATTATTACTCCTACAAGAGAATTAGCAATTCAAATAGAATCTGTTTTTAGATCATTAGGAACACCTTATAAAGTGAATGCAACTTATGGTGGACATTCGATGCGAGTGGAAGAAAACAATTTTATTCAGGCACCTGCAGTTTTAGTAGGTACACCAGGTAGAATTTGTGATCACATTCAGAGAGGGAATTTGGATCTTGAAAATGTTTCAACTTTAATCTTAGATGAATTTGATAAGTCTTTAGAAATGGGATTCCATGATCAGATGGAATACATTTTGGCTTATACGAAAGGATTGAAAAAAAGAATGTTGGTTTCCGCTACAGAAATGAGTGAGATTCCAACTTTTACAGGAATAAAAGATTCAATAGAAATTAATTATTTGGTTGAAAAATCAGATAACCTGACTTTGAAAATGGTTGTTTCAAATGAGAAAGATAAGTTGCAATCTCTATTTGATCTAATCTGTCAAAATTCGAATGAACCTACGATTATTTTCTGTAACCATAGAGAACCAGTTGAAAGAGTAGCAGAGTTTTTAGCCGATTTAGGAATTGTGGTAACTTTTTTTCATGGTGGTTTAGAGCAAGCAGAGCGTGAACGAACATTGATTAAATTTAGAAATGGGAGTTCGAATTATTTGGTGACAACTGATTTGGCTGCAAGAGGATTAGATATTCCTGAAATTAAATACATTATACATTATCATTTACCTTTAACAAAAGATGCTTTCATTCACAGAAATGGACGTACGGCGCGTATGTCAGCTTCTGGAACTTCTTTTTTATTGGTGACGAAAGATGAGGAATTACCAAAATACATTTCAGAACAAAATATTCCAGTTGAAGCGATAAAAGAAGAATCTTTTCTCCCAAAAGAGCCTAAATGGGAGACATTGTACATGAGTGGTGGTAAAAAAGATAAAATCAATAAGATTGATATTGTAGGTTTTTTATCCAAAAAAGGAAATTTAGAAAAGGATGATTTAGGATTAATCATCGTTCAAGATTTCACTTCTTATGCAGCTGTTAATAGAAAGAAAATCCGACAAGTATTGGCTGCGATCAAAGACGAGAAGATTAAAGGGAAGAAATTAAAAATTGGAATTTCAAGATAATATCGGTATTGTAGGCTGAGCGAAGTCGAAGTCTACAATTTTGAATTGTTCTGTTATTTGCAATTTTGAAAAACAAATTTGATATTTGAGCGTTAATAGTTAGGCATGAAAGAAAAATTAAAATCATTATATAGGTTTATCTCTCCAAGATTTCAAACAGTACATTTAGATTATAGAGTTGATCCTACACCTCGTCAAGGTCATGGGAAACCAGCTCATTCCTTATTGTATAAAATAATTGATGATAATAGAGAGTTGTATAAGCAAACACTTTATGATTTTTTACATCTTTCAGCAAACATTCATACGATTCAAGATAGTTCAGTTGAAAAGAATGAAAATCTTCCTGCATGGAACAATGAATTTTTACCGGGTTTAGATATTGTAGGTTTGTATGGAATAATAGCTTTACACAAGCCGAAACAATACATAGAGATAGGTTCTGGAAACTCAACTAAAGTTGCTCGAAAAGCGATTTCGGATTTGAAATTAGATACTAAAATCACTTCGATTGATCCTTACCCAAGAGCAAATATTGATCATTTAGCAGATAAAGTTATCCGTGAACCATTTGAAAAATTGAATGATTTACAGTTTATCATCAATTCTCTAAATGAAGGTGATATTTTGTTTATTGATAATTCTCACAGATGTTTTTCGAATTCAGATGCAACTGTTTGTTTTTTAGAATTATTGCCCTATTTGAAAAAAGGAGTAATTGTGCATGTGCATGATATCTATTTGCCATACGATTATCCGCAATTCATGTGTGATCGTTTTTATAATGAGCAATATGTATTAGCAGCGTTTGTATTAGCAAATCCTTCTAAATACAAAACTATTTTACCTAATTACTTTATAAGTGAAGATAAAGAATTAAGCGAAATAATTTCCCCAATGTGGAATCATTCGAATTTAAAGAATGTTGAGCGACATGGTGGTTCTTATTGGTTGATGATAGGTGAATAATATATTCAATAGTCTTCTTCTAAGTTAAAGTAAAACTTGTAAATTTCTTTTCTGATTTTTGTACTTCTTTTGTTATTGTTTAAAAAGTAAAACGGAATTTATACTTTTTGTAAATCAATTATCATAATTTTATTCTGAGCCTTATTTTTTTCAATAATAACGCTTGTTCTTCTAAACCTTTTATTATATTAGTAGAACGAAATTTATTACACTATTTATATGTCAGATACAACGATTAAACCGATCAAAGGTGGTGAATTCTTAATCAGAAATACAAAACCAGAAGAAATTTTCTCTCCTTCAGAATGGAGTGAGGAGCAACAAATGATTGCTCAAATGTGTGATGATTTTATCAATCAAGAGGTTTATCCTGTAATTGATAGAATTGATGCAATGGAAGAAGGTTTGATGGTTTCTTTATTAAATAAAGCTGGTGAACTTGGAATGTTAGGTATGTCTGTTCCTGAAGAATTAGGAGGAATGGGGGTTGATTTCAAAACTTCGTTATTAGCAACTGAGCGTTTAGGAAAAGGTCATTCATTTTCTGTTGCTTATGGAGCACATACAGGAATTGGTTCTTTACCATTATTGTATTACGGAACAGAGGCTCAAAAAGCGAAATATATTCCATTATTAGCTTCAGGTGAATGGAAAGCAGCTTATTGTTTAACTGAACCAGGATCAGGATCAGATGCTAATTCTGGAAAAACGAAAGCAACTTTAAGTGAAGATGGTACATATTATAGCATAACAGGTCAAAAAATGTGGATCACAAATGGTGGATTTGCAGATTTAATGACGGTTTTTGCTAAAATTGGTGATGATAAAAATCTTTCAGCTTTCTTGGTTGAAGCAAAATCTGAAGGAGTTTCTTTAAATCCAGAAGAGAAAAAAATGGGGATTAAAGGTTCTTCTACACGTCAAGTTTTCTTCAATAATGTAAAAGTTCCAGTTGAGAACATGTTAAGTGAAAGAGAAGCTGGATTTAAAATTGCTTTGAATATCTTAAATATTGGACGTATTAAGTTAGGAGCTGGTGTTTTAGGTGGTTCAAAAGCTACAATTACTGATTCGGTTAAATATTCTAATGAACGCGAGCAATTTGGTCGTTCGATTTCTAAATATGGAGCAATTCGTTACAAATTAGCTGAACAAGTAATTCGTACGTTTGTTGTTGAGTCAGCAATTTACAGAGCTGGACAAAATATCGATGATGCTATTAAACACCATGTTTCAGAAGGAATGGACAAAGGTGCGGCGACATTAAAAGGAATTGAAGATTATGCAATTGAATGTGCAATCTTAAAAGTAGCTGGTTCTGAATGTTTGGATTATGTTGCTGATGAAGCTGTACAGGTTTATGGTGGTATGGGTTACTCGGCGGAATCTCCTGTTGAGAAAGCTTATAGAGATTCTAGAATCAACCGTATTTTTGAAGGTACGAATGAAATCAATAGAATGTTAATTGTTGACATGTTATTGAGAAAAGCAATGAAAGGTGAATTAGACTTATTATCACATGCTATGAAAGTTGCAGGTGAATTAATGAGTATTCCTGAAATGAAAGATCCTTCAGATGCAATTTTTGCTAATGAATACAATTATTTGGAAGGTTTCAAAAAAACAATCTTAATGGTAGCAGGAGCAGCAGTTCAAAAATTAGCTCAATCTTTGTCTAAAGAACAAGAGATCTTAATGAATGTTGCGGATATAGCAATTCAAATTTACCAAGCGGAATCAGTATTGTTAAGAGTTGAGAAGTTAATTGCAACAAAAGGGGAGGCAGCTGCACAAACTGAGATTGCAATTGTTAAAACGTTCTTTTATGATGCTGCTTCAATAGTTGAAAAAGCAGGAAAAGATGCGATCAATTCGTTTGCAGAAGGAGATGAAGCAAGAATGATGTTAATGGGATTAAAACGATTCACAAAAACAGACGCTTTCAATCCGAAAGAAGCAAGACAATTAATTGCTAATAAATTGATTGAAGCAAATCAATATTGCTTTTAATAATAGATAAAATTTGATTATAGATTAGGCTGTCCATTTAGGATGGCCTTTTTTAGTTATTTGCTGAAAGTTGAAGTTAACGGTTAATCTACATTCTCTAATCCACATTCAATTTCATCCTCATTTTTGACGATTTCAGAAGGGATTTTATTTTGAGAAAACAAGAAATTATAGAATTCATCTGAGTGAAATACACGTTCTAATTCTCCGTGTCCATAGGAAGGGTGAATAGTATAAGTTAAATTTGTTCCACCATTACAGTTTTTAATGGCATCTACCATTTTATCAGATTCAGAAATTGGTACAGCTCTATCTAAACGACCATGTTGAATCCATAAAGGAATTTGAGCAAGATTACAGCCGTCAGAAGTATTTCCTCCACCACAAAGAGCAACTGCTCCTGCTATTAATTCAGGATATTTACCTGCAAAATGTAAAGTTCCATATCCACCCAAACTCATACCTGCAACATAAACTCTTGTTGAATCTGTATTGTAATGGCTTTGTACATATTTTAAGACTGTTAAGACTTTTTCGGGTTCCCAACCTTTACCCATTGCTACTTGTGGAGCAACTACTATTGCTGGAATTTTTCGACCTCTTAATATTTCGTTGATAATTCCGTAACGCTTTACGATTTCTAGATTGTTTCCAGATAAACTTCTGCCATGGAGGAAAATTAAGATTGGAGGTTTTGAGTTTAGAATACTATCAGAGGGAAGGTTTATTAAAAATGGATAATCAGCTTCACCTTTTATTGCTGATAATTGAGAGAATAGGCTATTGCAAATGAATAGTATAAATAATAATATGATTTTAATATTTTTCACTCTTTAATTTCTAAACTATTTTAGTTAATGATATATCTTATAGAAATTGAAGTGTCAAAAAAGTTACTTCCACGATTAACAAAGTCAAAAAATGGCTTGATTTGAAATTGAAAAGTGAAAGGATAATTAGCTAAATCATATTCAGCTCCTAGGATTAAATCAATTCCGAAAGCATAGTAATTTCTTTTGTATGTTCCATTGGAAGCGTGAAATTTACCATTTTTATCATAATAGCCACCGTAATATGAATTGTATCCATAATATGAATAATTATGACTTCCAAAATGCATTCCAGCACCAAATAACCAATTCAATCCATCGACATCGTCGAAAGGTTTATGAAATTCTATTAAGCCAGTAATTTTATTACTATTATAAAATAAACCTGTGGATAAAATTCCTTCAAAAGCCATTTTATCGCTTAAGAAATGCTTGAAAGTTAAGCCTAAATCTGTTCCTGTTATTACTCCTACACTCGATTTATATCCATCTCCACCTTTAAAATCTTGACTAAAGAGTGACTTATTTAGACAAATTAACAGCGTAAGAATTAATAAATTGTTAGTAGCTTTCATTTCTTGTAATTCAATTTGATTGAATGCAAAGTTAGCTATTTTTTTAACTTTTTTATGCCTAATTCTGTTTAATCAATTTCCTTTTGTGACTTATTAACATAAAACATGAAATACTAGAAATTAAAGTAATAGGAGTAAAAATTATTTTTTCATAAAAATTAATAGAAATAACGTTTCCAAGGGTGTTGAGCACAAACATGACTGCTAAAATCCAATAAACAAATTGTATATAAGTTTTAGTGATGTTTGTTTTAAAATCGAATAATAAAATACTTAAAATTAATAGGTTTATAAATAATGAAAATGATTCAAATTGATACATTTCAGAAGTTGTGTGAAGTCTTCCTCCCCATACCATTCTATAATCGATTAGTTTAAAAAGAATTAAAAGATGATAGCCACTTACTAAAATGTTCATTGCTAGAAGGAATAAAAGGGGTAACTTTCTGTTTTTCATTTATTCATAAATTCACCAATAATGTATAATATTTCAGCTTTTTGTTCAGGTGTACCGCTGTTACTCATATTATTGTGAAGTGTGTTTTTAAGTTGAACAATTTTAATATCATTTTCTTGTTGTTCTTCAACTGTTGGAATAACTCCCTCGTCAGCTTTTTGATCAGATGATCTGATTGATAATATTTTTGGTTCAGATGTTACTGGAATTGGCATTCTTCTGTTGTCTAATGAAATAGCTCTTTTAATTTCATTTGGATATTCAGCAGCAAAAAGCATCGACATGTCACCACCATTTGAATGTCCAATCAAAGTAATGTCTGATGTATCTATATAATCAAATTCAGAAGCTAAACTTTGGATTGTATATTGAATGTTTTTTATTCCTCTTTCCCAATTTGGCATTCTTAATTCTTTCAAATTATCACCATTCATTGCTAAAGAATCATCGCTTGGTAATTCATGTTGTAGACTTACTACAAAATAACCTTTTGAAGCAAGAAAATCTGCAATAAACGAATAGTCTAAATATGCTTTACCACTATTCTGGCCGTAACCATGGCTGATGATAACAAGTTTTTGGGTAACAGTTGTTTCACTTGTTTTTGGTTGGTAAATAATGATTGGAATGGATCGATCTCTTATTGAATCAAATATTTCTGAGCGAAGAACTCTAACAGGCATGTTCCCAGTTTTTTTAGAATATAAACCATACTCATGATTTTCAGTAACTGCAATTTCTTGTGAAAAAATAATCGGAGTTATAATCAAGTTTAAACAAATAAAAAATATAAGTTTCATAACATATTGTATTAGTGAATAATGAATCTCATTATCTACTAATACTCATATCAAAGAAAAATGTTGCAAAATGATATGATTTTAACATTTTGTTGTTTAAAAATCTAATAAATAATACGATTATTTGATTACGATATTAACTGCTCAAAGAAGCCTCCTATTTGTTTTTCTTCATCGACGAAATGTATTTCATAAATCCAGAATCGATCTTCATTAAATTTATCTTTAGAGGACATTAATTCTGTATTTTCAGAGTGTATGTAATTGATTTTGTCTTCACCTAATAGCACTTCATGAGGAAAGTTACCTACTAAATGCCCACAATGTTCATTGCCATATTTCCAACCATATTTCAGTGCTAAATCTTGAGTGAATTTATAAAATTCTGCACCTGTTAATACTTCTTTATTTTGATCGTAAAATTTCTTTCCTTCTAACCATGCTGCTTCGATATCCGATTTTAATTTTAACATTAATTGATCTTCTCCTAAAACATATGTCCTTCCAAAATCGGCTTCCCATTCATCGAAAACAGGACCAAAATCAAAGAATAATATATCATTCGGTTGCAACGTTAACACAGGTGGATTTTCTTGATAAGGTAATAACGTGTTTTTTCCGGAACGAACAATTCGTTTGTGCCAATATTTTTTTATCCCAAATAAATTTTCAGCAAGATTAAAAATTTCATTATTTAATTCTTTTTCCGTTTTTCGAGGTTGAATTAAGTTTAATTCTTCAATTTTTTCAAATAAGAACTGCGCTTTTTTTTCAGCTTCTACTAATTTAGAATATTTTACGCTCATGATTTTTTATAAATATCGTTCTTTTAAAATCTTACAATGATGTATTGAATGTCCAGCAATCATCCACCCAATAATTCGTGAAGTAATTTCATTTCCATTTGCTTTTCCTTTGAAATCTATCGAATTGGAATTCATAGATTGAAATAAGTAGATTGTAGATTGACGCACAATTTTAAATTCTTGAATTAAATCAGCTAACGTTCTGTTTTTGCAATTAGAATTAATAATGAAATCATTATCATCGTAACCGGCTAATTCTGTATGATCTTTTCTTGAGAATCGTAAAGCACGATAATTAAAGATTCGTTCACTATCAATAATGTGTTGCAATAGTTCTTTTATTGTCCATTTTCCAATTTCATATTGATAATTTTCCTTTTCAAATTGGATCGATGAAAATAAATCAATTGTCATTTGACCTTGATTTTTTAAAGCTTCAATTAATTCATTTTCTTCAACAAGATTGATATAACTTTTAAAATAAGTTGTTAATTCTGCTTCATTCGGTTTCGATATCATATCAAGCTATTATTTTAAAATAAATGTATTTATTTCTTTCATTAATCCTTTTTTCAAAGGAAGTTTAGGATTCGTATAACTAGCCTTATTTTTTTCAATATCTGAATCCACATTTTTTAATACGTGATTCATGTTTTCAAATAGTTTGTATTCAGCTGAAGGATTTCCTTTGTGAAGAATATCCGAATCAGCAATTAATACTTGCATATCAGTAGTACCTTGAATAATTAAAACAGGAACTTTCACTTTTCCAATTTCAACTGCTGGATCATATTTCAACATAGAGATGATATAAGGTTGTATAGAAGGATTAAATAATGCACCTAAAACTATAGGATAATTTGTTACTCTATGCCCATTTTTTAGACTATCCAAAACCACAGCGGTTTGGTCTTTCATCTCTTGTGGAAGTAATTGTTTCCCTAATTGTTCATTCAATAATACGTCTAAAGTTCTTCCCGGACCAGCAATACTTATGTATTTGTCAACTTGTGATTTTTGAGCTGCAAGCATACCGATTAGAGATCCTTCACTGTGACCAATGATAGTGATCTTAGTAAATCGATTATCTGTTTTAATAAAATTGACCCATTCAATTACATCTTCAACATATTTATCCAAAGTCATATCTCCTTCAATTGTATTTGCAGCTTCCTTACTTTTTGCAATTCCTCTTTTATCATAACGTAAACATGAGATTCCTTTTAGAGAAAGTTGTTCAGCAATCATTTTATAAGTGTCTGAATTTACACCTAGAGGATTATTGCCATTTCGATCAGTTGGCCCTGAACCTGCAACAATAATTGCAATTGAATTGTTTGTGTTTTTTGATGGTATAGTTAATGTTCCGAAGATATCTCCAGTTTTTGTTTTCAATACAAGTTCTGATTCAATATAAGGTGATTTACTTTTTGCAAAAGAAGTGATTGAAATGAATAGGGTGAATAAGATGAATATATTTTTCATGTAATTTTTTTTGATAAAAGTAAATATTAAAAACTAGATTTCAGTTTACTTCTAAGCTCGCTCTCCCATTCAGATTTCAAGATACTCAAAACAATACTATCCCTTCTCGAACCGTCAGGACGAAAACTTTCACTTCTTAATACACCTTCTTCTGTGCATCCAATACTTTTCATAGCATTGATACTTCGTTTGTTGTTTAAATCAGCTCGGAATTCAATACGTTCATATAGTAATTGATCGAATGCGAATTCAAGTAATAAATATTTACAGGCTTTATTTAAACCAGTGCCTTGAAATGATTTTCCGTACCAAGTAAAACCAAGTAACATTGATTTTTGAATTGGTTGTATGGAATAAAACCGTGTACTTCCGGCGTATTTATTATTCAATTTATCGAAGACAATGAAAGTATAAGCTTGTTCATTTTCTCTGCTTTTTAGAGCTAAATCGATGTATTTTTTTAAGTTTTCTTCTCCATCTGCTCTGACCAATGAAAATTGCCATATTTCGGGTTCATTTAAAGAAAATTCAACTAAATTTTCAAAATCAGATGATTCAATTGGGCGTAATAAAACTCTATCGTTTTCTAATATGTAATCTTGATTAAAGTCCATTTTGTTCTTTTAATAGTTTAATTTTTGAAATTCGATCAGAGGAATAGGTTGTACTTTTTTCTTCTACGTAAAGATATAAGTTCAAAGCTTTCTTATCGAATTCAAAATTAGATTTGATACTTATTAATCTTAATGTTTCAGCTAGTTTTTCTAAATTGTCAAGATTGATTTTTGGATTTTTCAAAAGTGAATCTAGAAAATCTTCATCAGGTATTGTTTTTATTTCTTCTAATTCTAAGTCAATTCCATTTTTAACTGCTTCATTAATTGAGTCAATTTGAAGAATATTGTCGGGTGAATTCAATTGAAGTAAATCGGCAATCACTTTACCTAAAATACGGCCTAAAATATCAATCTGATTTAAAAAATAATCGTCTTGTCTCATGTTAAAATATAATTTTAACCAATTTTTACTGATGTCATCGAAAATGAACCTGCTAATAATGCGTCATTGAAAAACGAAATTGGTTCATTCTCATTTCTAAGAGCGATTGAGTAGAGTAATGGTAAATAATGTTCTGGTGTTGGAGCCGAAAGTTGAAGTGACTTATTGTAATTGCAATAATTAATTAATGATTTATAATCATTTTCACTAATCAATTTTTTAAATGTTTCATTGGCTTCAATTGCCCAATCATGACCGAAATGAACATTAAAATCTCCTTTAAGTTGGAGATATTGAAAATTATGTACCATGTTGCCACTTCCAATGATTAATACCCCTTTTTTTCTCAAACTTTGAAGTTCTTTTGCAAGATTATAATGATATTCAGGTCCTTGCATATAATCCAAACTTAATTGAATAACAGGAATAGTGGCATCAGGATAAATGTTCTTTAAAATACTCCAATTACCATGGTCAAATCCCCACGACTGATCCATTCCAATAGAAATTGATTGAATGGTCTTCTTCGTTTCTTCAGCTAACCATAAACTTCCAGGTGCAGGATATTCTACATCAAATAATGCTTGAGGAAAACCACCAAAATCATGTATTGTTTTTGGTTTTTCCATGGCTGTAACTAAAGTGCCTTTTGTTTCCCAATGTGCTGAGATCATCAAAATTGCTTTCGGTTTCGGAATAGTAGATGCTACTCTTTTCCATCCTTGAGAAAATTCATTGTCTTCAATCGCATTCATTGGACTTCCATGACCTATAAATAGAACGGGCATTATTGTATCTTCTTCTGATAAATTATCTGTAAAGTATTTAAATGAGCCTAATGATGCCATAGCTGTAAGACCTAAAATTGATTTGACAAATGTTTTTCTTTTCATTATTGCAAAATTCAATTAAAGGTAATGAGAATAATGAATTCTCAATACACAATATACTAGATGATACTAGATTTGAGGTTAATTACTACATAAAAGTACATTTATTTTTTTTTCTAATAAATATTTTGTAATTTTCGATTGCTAAAATATTACATAAAACTAAATGATGACAATCGATAACAAAAGTATATTACTTATTGATGATGACGTAATTGTAAATTCAATTAATAAAAAGCTAATAGAAAGTCTTAATAAATTTGATTCTGTCGAGATTAAATCTAATCCAGAATTGGCTTTAGAGTTTTTTGAAAGTCAAATAAAAAATAATAAAAATCTTCCAGGAGTTATTTTAGTGGATATATCAATGCCTGAAATTGATGGCTTTGAATTTATTGATTCAGTAGAAGAAATTCTAGATGAGAATAATATTGAAGAAATTCCTTCTTTTATCATGTTGAGTGGATCAAAATACAAAAGAGATTTTGAGAAATTTGATAAATCTCCCATTATTAAAAATTTCTTGATGAAACCTTTAAATAAAGAAGAGTTAAATGCTGCTTTATTAGAGATAGATATGAAATAATATTGAATGAATTTTTCATTAGATTACATAGATGGGGTTACTCAAAACGATTCTGTTTCTCGAAATGAAATCATTCAATTATTTATAGATAATTTACCTGAATATCTTGACGAGTTGGAATTGTCCTTTGAAGAAAAAGATTTAGAAGGTTTAAAAAAGTCTGCACATAAATTAAAAGCGTCTTTATTTACTTTAAAGGCGTTTTCTATTATCAATCAATTAGAATATATTGAGTTAGAAGTGAATCAATCTACTCCTCATAATCTAGTTGAAAATATCGTTAAGGAGTTAGCTTTTGAAATTAAATCACTAATTGATCAGTTGAAATCTCAAATAACTATTAATTGAAAGTAATTCTAATTCCAACACCGTGCTGAGTCCTAGTGTTTATGTAATTTCTTAATTCAGGAATACTAATGATATTTACATCTGCTCTTAATTCATAGAATAGATGTGTGTGTTTTAGGAACTCGTTATCCTTCCCAATTCTAAAATCAATTCCTATTGGAATATATGCTGAAAAACCATAACTGTTTTTGTTTTTGAATAATTCTGTTCGATTAAGATAAGTTGTAGAATAAGAGTTATAAGCAGTTGAAGGATTTGATGAATAATATGTTTCAATTTTATTTGAAGTATTCATTGAAATAGAAGTTTGTGAATTCATTACCATTCCTAATGTAAATCCTAGGCCTGTTAAGTATGACCATCTGGATGTTGGCCTAATTCTATAGATATAAGCTGCATCTATACGAAGATTTTCAGAGTTGTGATTTAAATTAACTTCATTTTCTATTACTGAATCAAAATAGATAATTTGACCATTTTGATTTGATGGCAGTGTGTCGAAAGTATTAGAAGTAAGGTTATGGAAATTAGCAATTAAATTTGTTTTCTTGAAATAGTTTAATCCTATACGAAGGGTTGAGTTTAGATTGTATTTTGTCTTTGCTTTGTCAGAAAATTTCAGGGAAATCAATAATGAATAAGGTATTGATTTCGGCATCATTTCATCGAAATTATTTGAGTAATTGTTGAAATTTGTTTTCAATAAATTTGATTGAGGAGCAAGGGCCATAAAGTCAGCTAATGAACCTGAATTTGCTTGATCCGTTGAATAATTTACAGAAGTTTGAATTTCATTTATTTTTACTCTCGATGTAACTGATTCGTTTTCTTGTCCGAAGGCAATTGTTTGAAGTAAAAAAGTAATTATTATTAATTTGAAATATTTCATTGTATTAACAGTTTTCATTTACGTCACATGATTCACCTTCATTATTTATTGAAAGTGAAGTGATATTCTTTTTTTCTACCCATTCTTTATGAGCCTGAACAAGTGTGCTGTAGAATGAATGAACAGGTTGAGCTCCAGAAACTGCATATTTTCGATCAAACACAAAAAACGGCACTCCTCTCACACCAATTTGCTGAGCTTCTTCAATTTCTTGATGAACATTTTTTTCAAAGGTTTTATTCTCTAGAATAGATCTAATTTCAAATTCATCTAGACTTATTTTTTGCCCCAATTCAACTAAGGTTGAAATGTCAGAAAGGTTTTTTCCTTCAGTAAAATAGGCGTAAAACAATACTTCTTCAGCTTCATCTCCTAGATTTTTAGATTTCGCTAACTGAATTAATTGATGCGCTTTGAATGAATTACTGATTTGAGTTTTGTCAAAATTATATTCAAGACCAGCAATTTTAGCCGTATTTGTAACATTTTCGTGTAATTGTTTCACTTGTTCAAGTCCTAAACCTTTTCTTTTTGCTAGATATTCATATACATTTTCAGAAGAAGTCTCAGGCAATGTAGGGTCAAGTTGAAAGCTTTTCCATACAATTTGGATATCATCTGCATGTTCAAATTTCGATAAGGCCATCTCATAATTTCGTTTTCCGATGTAGCAAAATGGACACATAATGTCCGACCAAACTTCAACTTTTAATTTCTGATTACCTTGATTTGAATTCATAGAATGTATTTTATGATATTAGTTAAAGATAGTTGAAAAATTTTATTTCTTACAAAGTTAAATTTATAACTTTATAGGCATGGAAAATCTAGAAAATGAAATATTTTCAATTCAATCTGAAGCAGACTTTAATGAGGTTGCTTTGAAAGTGTTTGATTTTCAAGTTAGAAATTGTAAAGTATATGGTGATTTTGTTGGAGTCTTGAATAGACCGAAACCAACTAAAATCGAGGAGATACCTTTTCTGCCGATTTCTTTTTTCAAAACGCATACTGTAAAAACAGAAAATTTACCAATTGAATTTGATTTTTTAAGTAGCGGTACAACAGGTATGATTAGAAGTAAACATTCTGTTCAAAAACCTTATATGTATGAAAAATCTTTTGAGCTAATATATAAAGAGTTTATCGGTTCACCAGAAGATCAAGTGATTTTAGCGTTATTGCCAAACTATATAGAACAAGGAAACTCTAGTTTGGTATATATGGTCGACAATTTAATTAAAGCGACAAAAAATGAATTGTCAGGATTCTTTCTAGATGATCATAAAGGTTTAGTCGATAGATATCTTAAAGCAATTGAATTAGGTAAAAAAGTAGTATTGTTTGGTGTTTCATACGCATTGTTAGACTTGGCTGAAATGAAAATCGATCTTTCAAAAGCTCAAATCATCGAAACCGGAGGAATGAAAGGTCGTAGAAAAGAAATGTCTAAAGAAGAATTACACGATGTTTTGAAAAAAGGATTAAATGTTGAATATATCTCTTCTGAATATGGTATGACGGAATTATTTTCTCAATCATACAGTGATAAAGAAGGGGTTTTTGATTCTCCAAAATGGATGAAAATTTTGATTCGTGAAACAAATGACCCATTTCATTTTATCGAAGATGGAAAAACGGGTGGGATTAATGTAATAGATCTTGCAAATTTATATTCATGTAGCTTTATTGAAACACAAGATTTAGGAAAGAAATTTGGTGATTCATTTAAAATATTAGGAAGATTTGATCAATCTGATTTAAGAGGATGTAATTTGATGGTGGAATAATTAATTACAAATTACAAATTACAGATTGTCATATATTGGAAATACTGATTATTATCCAATTAAGGATTATTTTTGCAAATTAACTGTCAACATTAAACTATCAATTTTAAACTAAAACGTATATCTTTACAAAACAAATTAAACGATATGACAACACAAACAATTATTATTTTATTAGTAATCGGTTTAATCGCGGGAATTCTTAGTGGTTTTGTTGGAGTTGGTGGAGGTGTTGTAATTGTTCCTGCTTTAATTTATTTTTTAGGGTTGACGCAACATCAAGCGCAAGGTACAAGTTTATTTATTTTATTATTACCTGTTGGGTTACTAGCTGTTAATAATTATTCTAAAACAGGAAACATTAATTGGACTTACGGAATCATTATAGCTTTAGCATTTATTGTTGGTGGGTATTTTGGGTCTAAAATTTCTTTGAGAATTTCTCCAGGTAAAGTGAAATTTGTTTTCGGAATTTTAATGGCATACGTTGCGTTTCGTTTTTTAATGTCAGGTTATAGCGCTCTCTCAAATGAAAAATAATTTAGAAGAATTTATAAAGTCGAAATCACTTGAACTTTTTGAAAAAGTAAAAGGATATAGAGAATATATGCATCAACATCCGGAACTTTCTTTTCAAGAAGAAAAAACAATGGAGTTTGTAGCAAATGCTCTGACTAAATTGAATATTCCGTTTAAAAAAGGAATTGGAGGAACAGGAGTCGTTGGTTTCATAAAAGGAAAACATCATTCTGATCAAATGGAATGCATTGGTTTAAGAGCTGATTTAGATGCATTACCTATTCAAGAAGAAAATGAAGTAAGCTATAAATCACAAGTGGCAGGAGTGATGCATGCTTGTGGTCATGATGTTCATACCTCTATTTTGTTGGGTGTTGCTGAGATTATCAATGAAATTAAAGATGAAATTCCTTTTCCTGTTAAATTAATTTTTCAGCCTGGAGAGGAGAAGAATCCTGGTGGTGCAACCTATATGATTCGAGATGGGGTTTTAGAAAATCCAGTTGTTAAAGAATTATATGCACTTCATGTGTTTCCAGATATGTCTGTAGGTAAAGTTGGATTTAGAGAGGGAATTTACATGGCTTCATCAGATGAGGTGTATGTTACAATTAATGGAAAAGGAGGGCATGGAGCAACTCCAAATAAAGCAATTGATCCAATTTTAATAGGAGCAACAATTGTAACTTCAATTCAACAAATAGTTAGTAGAAGATGTGATCCAATTATTCCATCTGTTTTGACTTTTGGGCATTTTGAGGGATTAGGTGAGACAAATGTTATTCCTTCAAAAGTTTTATTGAAAGGAACGTTTAGAACTTTGAATGAAGAATGGAGGGAGGAAGCTTTAACGTTGATCAAAAATCAAATTGAATTAATCGCTCAATCGATGGGAGGTACAGCTGATGTTTCAATCAGTAGAGGTTATCCTTATTTAGAAAATAATCCTAAAATCACACTTCAACTTTCTCAAAAAGCGAAAAACTTTCTGGGAGAAGAAAATGTAGAAGATTTACCAATCCGAATGACATCAGAAGATTTCGCGTTTTATTCACAGGAAAAACCAGTTTGTTTCTTTCGTTTAGGTGTTCGAAATGAAGAAAAAGGAATTGTACACGGTGTCCATAATGGTCGTTTTGATATCGATTCGAATGCGCTGGTTATTGGAATGCAGGTAATGTCTTTATCCGTTATTTAAGTTTAAAAATGAAAATTTTTATTTTTTTATTAATAAGTTTTGCCGTTCTAACAGCTTGTATGACTGATAGAAGAAATGTTAGAAGGTTAGATGGTGATTGGAAAATAGCAACCTATAAGCAAACAGATAAATTAGGTTTTACAGATGTTGTTCCTGCAACAGGGAATTTTCATTTTCATAAATATAAATTGAAAGATGAAAAAGGGACATATGCCTATGATTTCAGTTATTTTCTCTCAAATGATACAGTAAGTTTTTCAGAAAGCGGTGAATATTATTCATCAGCTAAGCAAGAAGCAATTTTTTTTAATTCTTTAGATGCAGATGGGAAATTGATACAGACGGAAAAATTTCATATTGATATTTTAACAACTACAGATGTTATATTTCAATACAACGATTTAAATGTGCTGCACACTTTTGTTCTTCGGAAAGAAAAATAGCTTATTTTAGTATGAATTGATGTAATATAGAAAGTCTTTCAATTTTATCTTCTTTTATTTTCTTGGTTGCATATTTCTTTTTCAATTGATTTAAAACATATTGATTAGAATCCTTTCCCAAAATATTGTCTTTGTTTTGTTTTAAATAATTCTGAGCAGAAGTAATGTAAGATTTACAAAGGTGACGATCACCTATTTCAGATTGAATTTTAATTAATAGTAATCTTGAAAAAGCAGAAAAGAAGTAATTGTTTGAATAGATTAATTCATTTAATAATCGGATTGATTTTTTCTTTTCATTTTTTAGATAATGATTTAAAGCCTTCAAAAATTGAATATAGATTAGATTTTCACCTTTATAGATAGATTCATTTTCTTTTATCTCAATATCTGCCAATTCTGTTTGGGTTTCAAGAATTAAAAATAAGATTCTGTAAAAAATACTATTTAAATTGAAGTTTGAATTTCCGTCAGAATGTAATGAAAAAGCATGAATGATTTCTTTCAGTTTTTCGATTGAAGCACCACTAAAAAACTCAAATCGTAATTCAAGAAATAGAAAATGTTGTTTAACTGAAGCGATTGAGGAGGCTGATGCTTCACAAGAATTTAAAATTTCTTTCGCCTTATTGAAATAGTGGTAAAAACTTCCTTCATTTACATGTAACTTTGCTAAAGAAGCAAAAAGTGAAGCTCTATTTAAATCATCTTTCTCTGTTGTTAATAATTGAAATATTGCCAATATTAATTGGTCTTTTTTCATTTTTACAATTCCTGTTTTCTCTAAGTAAATGGTAGAAATTGTTGCATAATAATCTGCTGTTTTTGAGCTTTGAATTTTTGCTAAAGCTTCAATAAATTGTTCACTCAATAATAGTGATTTTTCAAGATCTTCATTACTCTGAGTGTAAGAACTAAGTTTAATTTGTCCTTCGATACTCGCAATTTGAAGCGTTGAATTGTTTTCTAAAAGAGCAGATTTATAAACTGATTGATAATAATTTTTAACCAATTGAACATTTCCATTTTTCTCTAAAGCATTGGCTAAAATAGAGTGTTTTGCTGTAGCGTTTTTTTCTAAATAAGCTTCAATTATTACTAGTTCAATTTGTTCAGTAATGAAGTGATTTAATCTTCTCCACTTTAGTTGATTTTCTTTTTCTGAAACAAATTTCCAATTTAAATTGATTTGTTTTTGTAAAAAGTCATTGATTTCAATTTCATCAATTTGACGAATCGAAATCAATGACTTAAGGATTTGAAAGCGTTTATCATTACTTAATGTACATTTGTACAGTAAAATTTTAGCTTGAGATGTAGTTAATTCTTTTAATAGTAAATTTAATTTTTTTCCAATCATATTATTCTACAACGTTTTGAATTCTAATGCTTTCAATGTGAATCGCCTCCATGTATGATTTTACAAATTCATCATTTAAATTCAGATTTTTAGCTTTATTTATTGTGCTTTCTAAAATGTCATTCCATCTGTTAGATTGTAAAACAGTAACATTGTTTTGTTTTTTAATTTCTCCAATGTTTTTAGCAATTTTCATTCTATCAGATAATAAAGAAAGTATTTTTTGATCAATTGTATCAATTTCTAACCTTAATTTTTCCAAATTTAATTTGAAATTATCTTCATTACTAGATGAATTCTTCCATTTTATTGAGTTTAGTAAATTTACTAATTCTATTGTACTAACTTGCTGTTCTTTGTCTGTTAGTGCTATTGATGGATCATAGTGAGATTCAATCATCAATCCATTGTAAGCTAAATCAATACTTTTTTGAGCAACTGAAAGAAGTGTATCTCTTTTTCCACAAATATGTGAAGGGTCACAAATTAATGGAATATCTGGAAATAATCTTTTCATTTCAATTGGAATTTGCCAAATTGGTTCATTTCTGTATTCAGAGCTTCCGTATGATGTGAAACCACGGTGAATTAATCCAATACTATTAATTCCAACTTTTTGTAAACGTTCAATTGCACCAATCCATAATTTTAAATCTGCATTTACTGGGTTTTTTATTAAAACTGTGGTGTCTGTACCTTTTAATGCTTCAGCAATTTCTTGAACAGAGAAAGGGTTTACACTTGTTCTAGCACCAATCCAAAGAACATCTGTTTCGAAACTTAAAGCATCTTCAACGTGTTTTGCAGTAGCGACTTCAACTGCAGTTGGTAATCCAGTTTGTTTTTTTACATCTAACAACCAAGCAAGACCTTTTGTTCCGATTCCTTCGAAGTGTCCAGGATTTGTTCTAGGCTTCCAAATTCCAGCTCTTAGAATATCTACTTTTCCTGTTTCTTTTAATTCGAAAGCTGTTCTTAAAAGCTGACCGTTTGTTTCAACACTGCAAGGTCCTGCTATTACAAGATTCTGCTTTTTTATTAATTCTTTAATATCTGTTTTCATCTTTTAACTTTTTAATACTTATTATCTGAATTACCTTTTTTGTATATCCCCAATATCTTTTGGCTAATTACATAAGGATCTATCTCTTTCATTGATTGCTCTAGAATTTGTTTGTCATCAAATTCTATATCTAAATGAAATGCATAAGCAGTTGTATTATGAGGAATCGGAACACTTTGAATTTTTGTTAAATTGACTTTGTTTTTCTTCAAAATTGCTAACACATCACTTAAACAACCAATCTCATTTTTAGTTTGCAAGGTAATTGAAGCTTTATCTGAATTTTCATCATAATCTTTACCTTTACTCAAAATGTAGAATCTGGTGTAATTGATTTTTTCATCTCCTACATTGTCAACAATTCTTTCAAGATCGTAGCGCTCTTCAATCATTGGTCCTGCTATTACTGCTAAATGATTGTCATTTTCTTTAGCTATCAATTGTGCAGAAGTTGCCGTATCCCTATATTCAGTAGCTGTTACATTTTCTAAAGAAGTTAAGAAGTATTGACATTGACCTAAGGCCATTGGATGTGAAATGATTTCTTTTACATCACTTAATTTTGTCCCTTTTTTCCCTAATAAATGTAACTCTATTGGCAAATAGGTTTCACCTATAATTGATAAATCGAATTCATCTATTAATTGGTAATTCAACAAAATACTTCCTGCAACTTTATTTTCAATAGCGATGATACCATAATCAACTTGATTTTTACTTAATTGATCGCAAACATCTCTGAATGAGTTACATTCTACTATGTTTACATCTTCACCGAAGTATTTCTTTGCAGCTAAATCATGGAAAGATGATACTGAACCTTGAATTGCGACTACATGATTTCTCATAATTATAAAATATTAATTGTTTTTTTATCTTCTAACAGAATTTCATCTGTCCAAATACTACATTGAACTTCAGCTATGTGTTTTTTGCCTAGTAATAACATTGCGACTCTTGATTGACCTATTCCACCACCAATTGTATATGGTAATTTTTCAGCTAACAAATCCTTATGCCAATCTAATGTTAAACGAACTTCTTGTTTTGAAATTTCTAACTGTTTTTTCAATGATTCTGGACTAACTCTGATTCCCATTGAAGAGATTTCTACTTGTTTTTGAAGTGCTTCACTCCAAATTAGAATATCTCCGTTTAATCCTTTTTTGCCATCAATAGTTTCTGTTGACCAGTCATCGTAATCAGGTGCTCTACCATCATGTGGTTCTCCATTTCCTAGTACACCACCAACTCCAATTAAGAATACGGCTCCATATTTTTTAGTGATTTCATATTCTCTTTCTTTTGGTGTTAATTCTGGGTATAGAGCAAGTAACTCTTCAGAATGAATGTAGAAAATGTCCTCTGGTAATTTTTCAATAAGTTCAGGGTAACTTTTTAAAATTAATTCTTGAGTTTCTTTTAATGCAGCATATACTTTCTCAACAGTTAATTTTAAGTAATCTAGAGTTCTGTCTTCTTTTGATAGACGTTGTTCCCAATCCCATTGATCAACCAATATACTGTGTAAATCATCTAAATCTTCATCAGTTCTGATTGCTTTCATGTCAGTATATATTCCTTCTTGCAGTTGAAGACCAAGACGACCTATTTTACTTCTTTTCCATTTTGCAAGTGAATGAACAATCTCAACTTTTTGAGAAGGAAGTGTCTTGATTTTAACCTCTACAGGTGATTCGATTCCGTTCAAATCATCATTTACACCAGTGCCTTTTTTAACGAATAATGGTGCTTCTACTTTAATTAGCGATAATTTTTCAGCTAATTTTTTAGAATAAGTTTCTTTTACTAAAGCAATAGCTTTTTCTGTTGCTAATTCATCTAAGATGATTTTTTTAACTTCTACTTCTTGTGTTTTCATATGTGTTATTTACAATTTACATGCATAAAAAAAGCCTCCCAAATGGAAGGCTTGAATTTATTTATTGAACATATCCCTTCCGTTTCACCTAATGTGATTATTATTAAAATTGAAGAAATTGATGTTCATTGTTTTCATAATTTAAACTTTATAAATTTTTCTTTTTGTTTTGTGAGACAAACTTATGTCAAAAAAAGTGTAATAACAAAAAATAAATTAGTAATGATAATTTTGTGTGAATTTATTTTTAGTTTATATATTGTTGTTTATGAATTGTTTAAATTTATTTTTTTTCATTAACAAGTGGGACAAAAATGGTTTTTATGCTTAAATATGTACTGAATTCTATTTTGAAATTAACTTAGTCCTAGAGCATATTTGAAGTTTTTACTTTATTTGACATCACTAATATTTTATTGTCCTATTATTAATTTCCACTTATGATTTATAAATGTTTGTTTTTTAGCGTTATATGTCTAGTCTAGATTTTGTTGATGGTCAGTATTGAAAGTCCTATCTTGTTATTTTAACTAATAAAACGTTTAATTTTGCCTCATAGTATTGTTAGGTTAATTTTAGTAAAATTTCTAAAAATCAAATTTAAATTTTTTTAGTAGTTTATGATTTTAAATTTGATTTGAAAAAGGCTGTGATTCTTCACAGCCTTTTTCATTATAAATAATCCCAAGGTTGAATTAGATTCTATTTTAAAGTCCTATTAAAAGAGTGCTTGTTTTGAAAAAAATAATATAGTCAAATTTACCTAACTGTCACTTTGTGAGGTTTTTGACTTTTTTTTATTCTTGTTATTTTAATCCTATCAAAAAAAAATATGTTTGATTTGGTCAGTCAATTTTATTGGAAAAATAGAATTAAAGCATCTAATTTTGAGAAATAAATTAATGTTAAAACAAAAATAAATATGAAAAAAAGATTACTATTACTAAGTTTAATTGGATTGGTTAAATTAAATGCTTCTGCTCAAACAGTTGTTTTTAATGAAGATTTTGCAACTCAACAATCTCAACAAGCTGGATGGACAGTTTTGGATGCTGATGGTGATGGGAATGAATGGGGATTTTATGATTATGTTGCAAATCCTGCTGCTACTACTAGTTCTACTTTGAATACAGCATTAAATGCTCAAGGCAGGATAGCTATTTCGGAGTCATGGAAGGGACCACTTCCTGGTACTGTATTAACACCAGATAATTACTTGATTTCGCCAGCAATTAACCTTTCAGGTGTTCCAACAACGAATGGTTCTGTAACATTAAAATTTAAGATCGGTTCTAATCAATCTTTTGCAAGTTTCACTCAAGAATATGTTTCCGTTTATGTTGTTACAAGTATCACTTCAGCTACTACAATTTCAGCGAATACTCCTGTTCATAGTGCTGTATTGGCTTCTACTGGAATTAATGAAATCACGTGTGATATTTCATCTAAGGGTGGACAAACAGTTTATTTGGTATTCCGACACCACAATTGTACTGATGAAGGGGCATTATTATTAGATGATATTTCAGTTACAAGAGCTTCAGGTGCAGGAATTAATGAGACTGGTTTAGATGTTAAAGTTTTACCAAATCCTGTGACTAACAATTTATCAATTTCATTGAATGAAGAGATTAAAACTATTTCATTTTATGATTTAAAAGGAACTTTAGTGAAAGAAGTTTTAAATGTTAACTCTAAAAATTCAATTATAGATTTAAGTAATTTTGATAAAGGATTATATTTCTATTCAATTGAAACAACAAATGGAAAAATTGCTAAAAACTCTATAGTTAAGGAATAAGTTTCAACCATTTCTAATATTTTTTTAATGAAAGTGGGATTAATTAATTTTAATCCCACTTTTTAATTTATTGCTAATTAGAGTACTTGTGTATTTCATTTGATTACAAAATTTTAATTTTTGAAGATTTTTAATATTTTTATTGATATATTGTTTTAACTATTAAATTTGAGTTTCTAATTCGTTACTATTTATGAAAAGAAATATACTAATATTTTTAATTACAATTACGAGCTATTCATTTGCTCAAACTTTTAGTAATAATACAGGACAAGCATATAATTCTTGGAATTCTAGTAATACCTGGGTATCTTCATTTTCTAGAACGATCAATGTAACAGGAGTTTCAAATCCGTTATCAAATACGACTTCAGTTTTGAAGCAAATTAATTTGAGATTGGGTGATGGAACATCTGTGAATTTGACTAGCTATTCAATGAGGTTGACCTCTCCGTCTGGTACCGTATTGATATTTTGTTCCCCAGCAGATTTTAATGCGACAGCTGCAAGAAATGTTGATATTAAGTATCGTGATGATGCATTATTAACTACTCCTGCATCTTCGAATGAAGATCCTTATGATATAGGATATTATAGGGTTAGTACTTCGAATTCTTTCAGTAACTTTAATGGTGAGAATCCAAATGGTAATTGGTCTTTTGAAATGATTGAAAATACTTCTTTCGAAATTGCATTTGTAGGTATTGATCTGGTTTTTGGATCTCCAATTTCTGTTAATGATGTTTCAGGTTTATCAGCAAATGACAATTGTAGTACCCCACAATGTTTAAGTGAAACTTCAGTTGTTAAAGCTACAATTAATGGATTCACTGAAAATAATACAACAGATCCTAATGTTAATACTCCTTGGACTGGAGGCTGTCAGTGGAATGCTGCAAGAAATAATTCAGCTTGGTTTTATTTTAATCCATCTTTAACTACTGCTAAAATTACAATTTCTGGAATAAGCGCTGCTATACAAACATTAGTTATTGAAGAAGCAAGTAGTTGCATTTCAGGCAGTCAGGCTGTGCCTAGTGGTGGATGTCCAAGGGATTTAGTAAATGACACTTATACATCACCAAGATACACAACTACAGCAGGTTCAACAGCAAATCAACAGTTTAATTTGTCTGGATTAACTCCAGGAACAAATTATATTTTAGTAGTTGATGGAACTGGTGGTGCAATTTCTCCTTTATATATTGAAATGTCTGGAGGAATAAATGATGTTTGTTGTCCAACTGTAATTAACGGTTTAACATCAATTTGTTCCGGTTCATCATCAACTTTGTATACCCAAACAGGCGGTTTGATAGGTGGTACTTGGTCTGTGTCTCCGATTGGAGCAGGATCAATTGATGCTTCAGGTAATTTTACACCTGTAACAACATCAGCGAATGATATACCAGCAACTATTTCTTATAATGATGGCAATTGTATTAAAACTTATAATATAACTGTTGTCGCTACACCAACTGCAGATGCACCAATAAATGTAACAGCATGTGATAGTTATGTATTGCCAACTTTAACGGTAGGTAATTATTATACAGGATCAGCAGGAACAGGAACAGCATTAACAGCAGGAGCATCAATAACTGGTACTCAAACAATTTATGTTTATGCACAGACAGGAACAACACCAAACTGTACTGATGAAAATAGTTTTGTAGTAACGATCAATACAACACCAACTGCAGATGTACCAATAAATGTAACAGCATGTGATAGTTATGTATTGCCAGCTTTAACGGTAGGTAATTATTATACAGGATCAGCAGGAACAGGAACAGCATTAACAGCAGGAGCATCAATCACAAGTACTCAAACAATTTATGTTTATGCAGAAACAGGAACAACACCAAACTGTACAGATGAAAATAGTTTTGTAGTAACGATTAATACAACACCAA
>Ga0315909_10000762_pt1 | contig 43241 bp, 33 predicted proteins | sample LakEriMetagenome_11_FD_203527 | JGI IMG/M metagenome (GOLD analysis project Ga0315909, IMG submission 203527) | Freshwater fungal communities from buoy surface, Lake Erie, Ohio, United States - Buoy 2 MA125 | ecosystem: Environmental > Aquatic > Freshwater > Lake | place: USA: Lake Erie, Ohio... | reverse complement strand
CAATGCACGGCTGATCACCGAGCAAAAACGCTTGATGCTCCAGCATGCTGGCAATACGCCGCAAATAACTCTTGTACGCCGCCGTCGCATCCGCAGCCGGCATGCGCGGCGCATTGTTGCGCATCGCCGCGCGGTCCGCGGCGAAGATTTTCAAGCGCTCGGCATCGGGAAACATGTGGGTTGCCCCGGCGGGTTGGAAGTTGTACGCCATGGCCACCTGAAACAGCGTCGTGTCTGCCCATTGCGCCAGTACGCGCGCAAGACCTTTGTGCGCGGCCGGAAAAAGCGCGGGCTCGGGCGCCCTGTGCTCCAGTACATCCGCCATCAGGGCGGTGTCGCAGTAAACATCGGCACCGATTTGCAGTACCGGCGTGCGGCGATAGCCGCCCGTCAGCGCAACCAGATCCGGCTTGGGCATGATCATGGGTATATGCACCGAGCGCCAGGGCAAGCCCTTCAACCCCAGGATCAGGCGGATTTTTTCGGCGAAAGGTGATTGCGGATAGTGGTGCAGGATCAGGTCAGCCATGGTCGAAGTCTCGTTATCAAGTCCAGCGCAGTGTATCTCACTGGCAGGCGCTGGCGGCCACTGCCTTTATCCCCCGGGTTCGGTAGAGGCGTACCACGCAAGCGATCGATGTGGCGCGGTTCTCGGGCAGAATGCCTGTTCGCGTTCACACTTTTGCAAGTAATGAGTAACCAGTACTTTCGACCCAGCAGACGTGAGAGCTCAGCGCATCCGAGGCGTCGGCTGACCCCCTTTTCACGCTATACTTGCGGCAATTGACGTTGACGTAAGCGTCAATCAGGCGAGCCCGTACGGCGGGCGCTGTCCTGACCCGTTACCGCCCCCGTCATCGCGCGGCCGCTACTTCCGGAGAATTCCCATGACCGACCTGTCGGTATCGCAGAACCTGACTGCCTATACCCCCGCCAACAAAGTCCGTTTCGTGACGGCCGCCTCGCTCTTCGATGGCCATGACGCATCGATCAATATCATGCGGCGCATCCTGATGTCGCAAGGCGCGGAGGTCATTCATCTGGGCCACAACCGCTCGGTGGATGAAATTGTGACCGCAGCGCTGCAGGAGGATGCGCAGGGGATTGCAATTTCCAGTTATCAGGGCGGCCATGTCGAGTACTTCAAGTACATGATTGATCTGCTCAAGTCGCGCGGCGGTGCCCACATCAAGGTCTTTGGCGGCGGTGGTGGCGTGATCGTGCCTTCCGAGATCAAAGAGCTGCACGACTATGGCGTAGCGCGCATTTTCAGTCCGGAAGACGGACAGCGCATGGGCCTGGTCGGCATGATCACCTACATGATTCAGGCCTGCGACACTGATCTCTCGGTGCATGCACCGGCGACCCTCGACGTGCTGACCACAGGTGACATGGTCGCGCGCCAGCGACCCCTCGCGCAGCTGATCACGGCACTGGAAAACGGCAAAGCCTCTGCCGCACTCAAAAAATCACTGCACGACGCCGCAGCCAAAGTTCGCATTCCTGCATTGGGTATTACCGGCACCGGTGGTGCGGGCAAGTCCTCGCTCACCGATGAACTGATTCGCCGACTGCGTATCGATCAAAACGATGCGCTGAATATCGCCGTGATTTCCATCGATCCCTCACGCCGCAAATCGGGTGGCGCGCTGCTCGGTGACCGTATCCGCATGAACGCGATCAATCCCTGGAGTGGTCATCAGCGTGTGTTCATGCGCTCGCTCGCCACCCGCGAAGCTGGATCAGAAATTTCACAAGCCCTGCCCGATGTGGTCGCGGCCTGCCGCATTGCCGGTTTTGATTTGATCATTGTTGAAACGTCCGGTATCGGACAAGGTGACGCTGCCATCGTTCCCCATGTGGATTGCAGCCTGTATGTGATGACGCCTGAATTCGGCGCCGCATCGCAGCTGGAAAAAATCGACATGCTGGATTTTGCCGATTTTGTTGCGATCAACAAATTCGATCGCAAGGGATCACAAGATGCACTGCGCGATGTCGCCAAACAAGTACAACGCAATCGCGAGCAGTGGGACAAATCCACCGACCAAATGCCCGTCTTTGGCACGCAAGCGTCCCGCTTCAATGATGATGGCGTCACCGCGCTGTATCAGGGTCTGCTGCCGCACCTGACAGCATTAGGGCTCAACATCCAATCCGGCAAGCTCGCGCCCGTGGCGGTACGTTTTTCATCGGGGCGCAATGCCATCGTGCCGCCTGCCCGCAGTCGCTATCTGGCAGAAATCGCCGATACGCTGCGCGCTTATCACCGCCGCGTACAAAAACAAGCGGTCATTGCACGCGAACGTCAGCAACTCAGCGAAGCCAAACGTCTGATGCTCGCTGCCGGCAAAACCGTGGACATGGACGATCTGATTGCGCAACGAGACAACGCACTCGATAGCGAGGCAAAACAACTGCTGACCCAGTGGCCGTCCGTGCAAGCCACCTACTCGGGTGATGAGCATGTGGTCAAAATCCGCGACAAGGAAATTCGCACGCGCCTCGAATGGGAAACGCTGTCAGGCAATCGCATTCGCAAAGTGTCGCTGCCCAAATATGCCGATCAGGGCGATCTGCTAGGCTGGCTGATGAAAGAAAATCTCCCGGGCAGCTTTCCCTACACTGCGGGTGTATTTCCCTTCAAACGCGAAAACGAAGATCCAACGCGCATGTTCGCCGGTGAAGGTGATGCATTCAGAACCAATCGTCGCTTCAAACTGGTGTCTGAAGGTATGCCGGCCAAGCGTTTGTCGACCGCATTTGACTCAGTGACTTTGTATGGCGCTGATCCCGCGCTGCGTCCCGATATTTACGGCAAGGTGGGTAACTCCGGTGTGTCGATTGCCACGCTGGATGACATGAAAATACTGTACGACGGCTTTGATCTCTGCGATCCAACTACGTCAGTCTCCATGACCATCAACGGACCAGCGCCGACTATCCTTGCGATGTTCATGAATACCGCGATTGATCAGCAGCTCGCCAAGTTCACGACAGAAAAAGGCCGCGAGCCAACCGCAGAAGAAGCAGCACAGATCCGCGCCTGGGTACTGCAAAACGTGCGTGGCACAGTACAAGCCGACATTCTGAAAGAAGATCAAGGTCAGAATACCTGCATCTTCTCGACCGAGTTCTCTTTGAAGGTGATGGGCGATATTCAGCAGTACTTCGTCGATCACCAAGTACGCAATTTCTATTCGGTATCGATTTCGGGCTATCACATTGCCGAAGCCGGTGCTAATCCGATTTCGCAGCTGGCATTCACCCTCTCCAATGGCTTTACTTTCGTAGAAGCCTATCTGGCGCGTGGCATGTCAATTGATGATTTCGCGCCCAACTTGTCGTTCTTCTTCTCCAATGGCATGGATCCGGAATACACCGTGCTGGGGCGGGTCGCGCGTCGTCTGTGGGCAGTCGCCATGCGCGAGAAATACGGTGCCAACGAGCGCAGCCAAAAACTGAAATATCACATTCAAACCTCAGGTCGCTCTCTGCATGCGCAGGAAGTCGATTTCAATGATATCCGCACCACCCTGCAGGCGCTGATTGCGATTTACGACAACTGCAACTCGCTGCACACCAATGCCTACGACGAAGCGATCACCACACCGACCGATGAATCGGTGCGTCGTGCGCTGGCGATTCAGCTGATCATCAATCGCGAGTGGGGTCTGGCGAAAAACGAAAACCCCAGTCAAGGTTCTTTCATTATCGAAGAACTCACTGATCTGGTCGAAGAAGCCGTACTCCAGGAGTTTGAGCGTATCGCCGAGCGCGGCGGTGTGCTCGGTGCGATGGAAACCGGCTACCAGCGCAGCAAGATTCAGGAAGAGTCCATGCTCTACGAGCACAAGAAACACGATGGCAGTCTGCCTATCATCGGCGTCAATACTTTCCGCAACCCCAAGGGCGACACCATTGCACAGCAGTTGGAGCTTGCACGCTCCACAGATGAGGAGAAGCAATCGCAATTGCGACGTTTGGCAGATTTCCACACAAAGCACAGCGAGGCTGCCAAACAATCACTAGCCGCACTGCAAGAGGCCGTGATTCGCGACGAGAATGTCTTTGCTCAATTGATGCAAGCTGTCCGGGTGTGCTCGCTCGGTCAGATTACCGATGCGCTTTTCGAGGTGGGTGGGCAGTACCGGCGCAGCATGTAACCAAGGTTATTCATGGCTCCGACAGATGCAGCACTGACCAACGCCATCGCCGCGATCAACATCGCCGGCTATGCCAAAACCCGTAATCATCTGGATGGCAAAGTCACGCGGCTCTCGCCCTATCTGACGCACGGCTTCATCTCGATGCCGGATCTGTTTGCGCAATTACCCAAACTGACGCTGAATGACAAGCTCGCTTTCGAATTTGGTTGGCGCGAATTTTTTCAGCATGTCTGGCATCGCTCAGGTGATGCCATTTTTAAAGACATGCGTCCTGCCTTGCAGGATGTTCGCTACAGCACCACGCTGCCCGAGGATATACGCCAAGGTCGCACTGGTCTGCCCGTGATTGATCGAGCGGTCTATACACTCTATGAAGCCGGCTACCTGCACAACCATGCGCGCATGTGGCTGGCCAGCTATACGGTCCATTTACGCAAGGTGCACTGGCGGGTTGCTGCTGACTGGATGTATGGCCACCTGCTCGATGGTGATCTGGCATCGAATCATTTGTCCTGGCAATGGGTTGCGGCGACCTTTAGCAGTAAGCCGTATTTATTCAATGCCGAGAACGTGGCCAAGCATGCCGGTCAGGCCTGGCACTGTCCTCGCAGCGTGATTGACACTTCGTATGAAGCCCTGGAGATAATCGCCCGCAGTCAGACCGAAGTCGGTATCGCTCCCTCCCTGATGGGCATCGACGAGCCCGCCTTGCTTGCGACACCACCTGTCAGCGGTGCTGACAACGCCGCGCTGACCGGAGCGCAGCGCGTACGGCTCGTGCATCCCTGGATGCTGGCCAATGATGATTTTGATGGTCTGCGACTGGGTGTGATTCACCTGCCCTTCCACCAGCGTTTTCCGTGGTCGCAGCAACGATGGGATTTTGTCATGCAGCGGATGCAGTCCGTCACCGATCATGTGTTTGTGGGTGATGTCAAAGAACTCCGTACAATACTCGCTGGTGCTGCCGAGATCAGCTCGGTGGTGACGCTCAACCCTGGCTATCGAGAATTGTTGTCCGTGCTTTGTACTGACTTGCACAACTTGCCTCGCCAGTTTCCTGATCCGGAGACGGCTTGTCGCTCGTTCTCTGCTTTCTGGAGCAGATGCACGGCCAAAACCGATGACGCCCCGCGACGTCGCTGGCATCGATGACATCACCCGGTATTGCCGTCGTCTGGTTCAAACGCGACCTGCGCGTTTTCGATCATGTGCCGCTGTTCGAAGCCAGTCGTCATTCCGCCGTGCTGCCCTTGTACGTGTACGAACCCGAACTCATCCGAGCGCCAGATTGCGCCGCGCAGCATATCGCTTTCATCAATGAATGTCTGGAAGATCTGGGTCAGGCTCTGGCCGGTCGCGGCACGTCATTGCTGATTCAGCATGGCGAAATTACCTCTGTTTTGCAGCGTGTCCATGAGCAGTTTGGTCATTTCACGCTTTACTCGCACGAAGAAACCGGCAACGCGATCAGCTACGCACGCGACCGCCGCGTGGCCGACTGGTGTCGCACAAAGGGTCTGCGCTGGAAAGAATATCCATCCAACGGCGTCGTAAGACGACTGGCCTCGCGCGATGACTGGGCCAGCCAGTGGATGCAGCGCATGCGCATGCCAGTGCTGAATGCACCTGACTTTCTGCGATCGACCGGTAAAACGCTATCGCCCTCCGGCATCATGACGCCACGCCAGCTGGGATTGGATAGCCCCGATAAGCTACTTCGACAGCGTGGCGGCCGGCGCGTGGCTTCGAATCGGGTGAAAGAATTTTTCAGTCAGCATCTCGCCGACTATCGCTATGCGATGTCCAGTCCACTGAGCGCAGAAACCGCCTGCTCGCGTCTTTCGCCGTATCTGGCCTATGGCGTGCTGTCCGTGCGCGAGCTGATGCACAAGATCTGGAAAACACGCGAACAGCTCAAGGCCCTGCCGGAAACGGTACGACCTTCGGGCACGCTGGCCAGCCTGAAATCTTTCGAAAGCCGCTTGCACTGGCATTGTCACTTCATTCAAAAACTCGAATCCGAACCCGATATCGAGATGCGCAATGTCCATCGCGGATTTGACGGACTGCGAGAACCACATTTCAATCAAGACTATTTCGAACGCTGGTGCGCCGGTGAAACCGGCTTCCCACTGATTGATGCCTGCATGAAAATGCTCGCGCAAACGGGTTGGATCAACTTTCGCATGCGCGCCATGCTGATCAGCTTTTCCAGTTATCAGCTCTGGAATCATTGGCGCGAGCCGGCATTGCATCTGGCGCGTGAATTTCTGGACTACGAACCGGGCATCCATTATTCGCAAATACAAATGCAATCAGGTGTTACTGGCATTAACACGCTGCGTATCTACAATCCGGTCAAGCAGGCACAAGATCAGGATCCGAAAGGTATTTTTGTACGGCGCTGGCTGCCCGAACTGAATCGTGTGCCGGACGAGTTCATCTTTGAACCTGCCACCATGCCACTGGACTTGCAGAAGGAACTGAAATTCCTGATTGGCCCGGACTACCCGGAGCCCATCGTCGATCATCTGACCAGCGCAAAACAGGCGCGCGATCTTCTCTGGTCAATGCGTCGTGATCCGCAGATGCGTGCAGAAGCACGTCAGGTTTTCATCAAACATGGCAGCCGCAATCCGATGCGCGAGGGCAGGCCAAGGTCCTCTGCCAAATCATCTGCAGACAAATCATCGGAGCCCCAACCGCAATTGCCGCTGGCACTGGACTAAGCGATGTTTCTTGGCGTACTCAGTGCGGGTAGTGCATTTACCTTGTGGGGCATTTTCCCGCTGTATCTAAAGTTACTGAAAAGCGTACCCTCGCTCGAGATACTGTCGCATCGCGTCGTTTGGTCCGCCATTTTTCTCGGGTTGATTCTTGCATCACGACGTCAATGGGATTGGGTGCAGAGCATACGCGTGCGACCTCGTATCGCATTGGCGTTTGTCGCCAGCGCAGCCATGCTGGGTGCGAATTGGGTGATCTACATCTGGGCGGTGAATGCGGATCGTATTGTCGATGCCAGTCTTGGCTATTTCATTGCACCGCTGTTCAATGTGCTCTTTGGCATCCTGCTGGGCGAGCGATTGAAGCCCATACAGTGGCTAGCGATTGCGCTGGCCGGCTGCGGCGTTGCCTGGCTCACACTCAGTACCGGAGAGTTGCCCTGGATAGGCTTGGTGCTGGCCGTCACTTTCAGCCTGTATGGCCTGATCCGCAAAACCGCGGCGCTCGGCGCGCTGGAAGGTCTAAGCGTCGAGACATTGGTCATGCTGCCGCTGGCGGCGCTCTTTCTTCTGCTGCCCGACAGCGGTTCTTCGCATGCCTTTGCCAGTGGCAGTGTGTCCTTGATGCTCATGCTCGTGGCCGCCGGGCCAGTCACGGCCGTGCCCTTGCTCTTGTTTGCTTTCGGCGCGCGCCGCATTCCGCTGTCGGTTGTCGGTCTCTTGCAATACATCGGCCCGAGTATCCAGATGATGCTGGGGGTGTGGCTGTATCACGAAGCTTTCGGCATCAACCGGCAAATAGGCTTTGCGCTGATCTGGACGGCACTGGCCTTGTACTCGGTCGAGGCATTGTGGCGGGCGTGGCGACCGGCAGCGGCCAATCCCTCTGCCGACTAAAGCGCTCAATCAAGCGCTAAATACAGCGGTGATGGCCGCAGCCAAGGTGGTAGCCGATCATTGAATGCCATCCTACACGCCATCAAGCACCGATAAATCACTGCACAGGCTGTACCCACTTGCTGGCTTACGTTATCCTCGCGCTTTGCAGTTTACCGGTCTTTTCAGCTCCTTTTCCCCTTCGTTCGCCATGGCAAATTACGTTTACACAATGAACCGCGTGGGCAAGATCGTCCCGCCCAAGCGTCAGATTCTCAAAGATATTTCTTTGTCCTTTTTCCCCGGCGCCAAAATCGGCGTGCTGGGCCTCAACGGCTCGGGCAAATCGACGCTGCTGAAGATCATGGCCGGTATCGACAAGGATATCGAAGGCGAAGCGATACCGATGCCCAACCTGAAAATCGGTTACCTGCCGCAGGAACCGCAGCTGGATCCGACCATGACAGTGCGGCAGGCCGTCGAGAGCGGTCTGGGCGAAGCCTTCGAAGCCCGCGCCAAGCTTGATGCTGTTTATGCGGCTTACGCAGAACCCGATGCTGATTTTGATGCGCTAGCCACCGAGCAGGCACGACTCGAAGCAATTATCGCGGCAGCCGATGGCGGTAATCTGGAGCTGCAACTCGAAGTCGCCGCCGATGCACTGCGCCTGCCGCCGTGGGACGCGAAGATCGACGTACTCTCTGGCGGCGAAAAGCGCCGGGTGGCACTGTGCCAGCTTTTGCTTTCAAAGCCGGACATGCTGCTGCTTGACGAGCCTACCAACCACCTTGATGCAGAATCCGTCGACTGGCTAGAGCAATTCCTGCAACGCTTTCCCGGTACCGTCGTTGGCATCACCCACGATCGCTACTTCCTCGACAATGCCGCCGAATGGATACTCGAACTCGACCGCGGTCATGGCATTCCATGGAAAGGCAATTACAGCTCCTGGCTGGAACAAAAAGAAAATCGCCTGAAACAAGAGGAATCCAGCGAATCCGCGCGACAAAAAGCACTGAAAAAAGAATTGGAATGGGTGCGTCAGAATCCCAAGGGTCGTCAGGCAAAGAGCAAGGCGCGTATTGCACGCTTCAATGAGCTTTCCGAATACGAATATCAGAAACGCAATGAGACCCAGGAAATCTTCATTCCTGTCGCCGAGCGTCTCGGCAATGAAGTCATTGAGTTCAAGAACGTCAGCAAAGGCTATGGCGACCGGCTTCTGATCGACAATCTTTCCTTCCGCGTTCCACCGGGCGCTATCGTCGGCATCATCGGTCCGAACGGTGCGGGCAAATCGACACTGTTCCGCATGATCTCCGGCAAAGAACAACCCGACAGCGGTGAAGTCGTGATCGGGCCAACGGCAAAAATCTCGGTCGTCGATCAATCGCGCGATGATCTGGACAACAAGAAAACCGTCTTTGACGATGTCTCTCAGGGTGCCGATATCCTGACCGTCGGTCGTTTCGAAATGCCCTCGCGCGCTTATCTCGGTCGCTTTAACTTCAAGGGCGGCGATCAGCAGAAAATCGTCGGTAACTTGTCAGGCGGTGAGCGCGGCCGCCTGCATCTCGCCAAGACACTGCTCATGGGCGGCAATGTGCTGCTGCTCGACGAACCATCTAACGATCTGGATGTGGAAACCCTGCGTGCGCTCGAAGATGCGCTGCTCGAATTCGCTGGCAGCGTACTGGTGATCTCACACGACCGCTGGTTCCTCGATAGAATCGCCACGCATATTCTGGCGTTTGAAGGTAACTCACAAGTCAGCTTCTTCGACGGGAATTATCAAGAATACGAAGCAGATAAAAAGAAGCGCCTCGGTGAAGAAGGTGCGAAGCCAAAGCGCATTCGATACAAACCATTGCGTACCTGAGCACCACGGCATACCTCTGGCAAAGGTAGCCTCGCCGGACGCATCGTACTGATGCAGTCCGGAACTTAAGCTTAGCCTCAGCCACAGAGCGTCTTTGACTTTTCTCAAAGACGCTCTTTCATGAATCCGAATTTCCTCTACCCTCATCCTGACGCCAACGCATCCAGTCTGGCCCACCTTCATCATCTGCCGCCAGGTGCCAACCCCGCCCCCAATCCGGCGCCCATACCTCCGCAACTGCACAACCGCGCCCAGCCCCAGCGAGCGCCTCTGCACCCGGAACAGGACGGGATGGATGTGGACACGGGCCCCGACCCGCGCGGGACTGCACGCGAGAGCTCACCAGACCAGTCACCCGAACGCGGACTCAAGCGTGCCCGGCCTGACACCGACCAAGCCGAAACACTCGAACATTCCGAACCGGTCTACAAACAACGGCGAACCAGCTCGCCAGAGCCAACGCACGCCCAGCCCCAAGCCCGCGCGATCTTGTCGCCTGAGGCCATAAAAACCGAGTTACGGCAAGCCGTTGGTGACGGTAATCTCGACAGACTGGTATCGCTGAAGAAACAGGTAGGCAACATTGCAGAGATTTTTGATCAAGATTTTGAATGGATCGCTACCCACTGCCCTAATGCCGCTGTGATGGCATGGTTTGTCGGGCAAGGATGCAATATTCATCAGGTAAACAGTGACGAATACAATGCCCTGATCCTCGCAGCAGCGGGTGGCCATCTTGAAGTCGTGCAATACTTTGCCCATCAAGGGTGCGATATGCAACAGGTAAACATTGAGGGCGACAATGCCCTGACCATGGCAGCAAGATATGGCCATATCGAAGTCGTCAAATGGCTTTTCGAAAAGAACTGCTATGTTCATCAAGTAGACGATAGCGGCGACAATGCCCTGACCCTCGCAGCAGCGGGTGGCCATCTTGAACTCGTCAAATGGCTTTTCGAAAAGAACTGCCCTGTTGATCAGTTAAACGGAAATAGCGACAACGCCCTGACCCTCGCAGCAGAATATGGCCATCTTGAACTCGTCAAATGGCTTTTCGAAAAGAACTGCTCTGTTCATCAGGTGAATGATTTTGATGACAACGCCCTGACCCTCGCAGCAGCGGGTGGCCATCTTGAACTCGTCAAATGGCTTTTCGAAAAGAACTGCTATGTTCATCAAGTAATCGATGGCGGCGACAACGCCCTGACCCTCGCAGCAGCGAAGGGCCATCTTGAACTCGTTAAATGGCTTTTCGAAAAGAATTGCTATGTTCATCAAGTAAACAGTCGCGGCAACAATGCCCTCACCCTCGCAGCAAGGAGTGGCCATCTTGAACTCGTTAAATGGCTTTTCGAAAAGAACTGCTCTGTTCATCAGCCAAATATTTTCGGCGACAACGCCCTGACCCTCGCAGCAGCGGATGGCCATCTTGACGTCGTCAAATGGCTTATCACACAGAACTGCTCTGTTCGTCAGGTAAACATTGAGGGCGACAATGCCCTGACCATGGCAGCAAGATATGGCCATATCGAAGTCGTCAAATGGCTTTTCGAAAAGAATTGCTATGTTCATCAAAAAAACAAGCACAGATACAATGCCCTGATCCTCGCAGCAGCGGGTGGCCATCTTGAACTCGTCAAATGGCTTTTCGAAAAGAACTGCTCTGTTCGTCAGGTAGATAATTTCGGTAACAATGCCCTGACCATCGCAGCAGCGGGTGGCCATCTTGACGTCGTCAAATGGCTTTTCGAAAAGAATTGCGCTGTTGATCAGGTAAATATTTCCGGTGACAACGCCCTGACCCTCGCAGTAAGGCGTGGCCATCTTGAACTCGTCCAATGGCTTGTGGAAAAAGGAAGCGACATCGATCATCTCAATAACGATGGCCGAACTGCTTTAGCCTTGGCAATGGCGCACAAAGAAACCGCTATCGCCTGCGACTTGATCAAACGAGGCGCCAATGTCCACATCGGCGGCTCTACACACGGCGATGGGTTATTGTTTGACGCGCTGGATCTCGGGGATACGGTGTTGATCAGCTTGCTGATCCCTTTGCACGATGTTTCACTGCGGTCCGCCTCGCGACGAACCCCGCTGATGGTTGCCGCAAAAAAAAACCTCATTGAGGTGGCGGCTCCGTTGATTCAAGCAAGCTCCGCAAGTCCCCTTGCCCTAACACTCATAGCTGAGGCTTTCCCACTTGCCAAGAAACCGCTGTTCAGAGAGTTGTTATGGAATCCTCCTTTAACCAGCAATGCTATACCGCTCCACAGCTCACTGCTGCCCGATATGACGCCTTTAATTGCGAGTGCCGTCGTCAGCGAGCATATTTTTTCGGATAATGAAAAATTACTGAGTCTGCAGAGTAAGCTCGGTGCTGGCGGGTTAATGAACCTCATGCAGATGAGATCTGCGAAGATGAGCGTTCTTGCAGAACTGCCTGCGTGGATACTTCAACATCCTGTTGAAGAGATTTTTAATGACGCTTCATTATCGGATGACTTGGTACGGTTGCAAAACAAAGTCATCACCTTCATCAAGGATGATATCGAGGTGCTCGCCACAATCGCTACTGGATGGGAAGAAGCGCATCTGATTCCCGTGGTTGAAAATCTCTACGAATCCTGTCTGCGTCATTGTCTTTCCGAGCACCCTGCCACGGACATCGTCAGCACGCTGAGTGGCGCAGGACTGTATCAGCCGATCGCTCAGCGAATTGCAAATGCGTGGATGTCTGCATGGGCCACCGTGCCCCGAGCCGCGCCCCTGCTGCGGCCAGTGGCCGCCACACATATCGATGACCGGGATAACGAAGATCTGGCAGATCTGGATCCGAACACGGGTGAGGTAGTGATCCGACCCGACACGGTGGCGCGCAATATCGGCAGATTTATCGACTCGCCCACCGGCGCCGAACTCCTTCGAGCATTCAGTACCGCATTGCAGCGGGAATTTGATTCAGTCGCAGCAAGTATTTTGCGTATCAACGATACACAATTGTCTGAACAGAGCAAAAATTTATACGCCGATCTGATCGGGCGACAGCTTCACCTGATCGCGCAATTCTGGAGAGCCACCGCATGAGCCCACATCAGGATGACTTGGAATCTGTCTCGCTAGCGTGATGGCAAGGCGGCAGTACCGCAAGCAGTACACTTGCACAGCAAGAGTGCGGCACGCAATTGAAGCTAAATAGCCTGCCTGCGAAGCCGCGCTGGCCGAGGCGGCGCTGTAATGAGGAAGAACCTTGGATGAAAGCCGGCGCAGAATTTTTATGGAGGCCTGAATCAGCCCGTGGAAGCATTGAAGACGACATGGATGAATCATCCGAGCGGGGCTTGTGCTGAACCCGCTGGAGCTCAGGCCGCTCAAAATCAAAATCGTTGTCAGGGATGTTTTTCATTATCATGACTCCATAAAATCAGGCACTGCTGAGCACAGCATTGATTAAATAAGTTCCATCAAGCCGAACACAGAAATCGACCCTATGCGCCCGGATGCTCATCACACTGCTATTGCCGCTCTGGATATCGGGGGCACGAAGATAGCGGCCTGCATCGCTACCGCAAGCGGTCCACTGCTGCGCGTCGTGCAGCCAACCCTCACCTCCGGCACGCCGGACACCATCGCCCGTCAGGGATTGCGTCTGATCGACGCGTGCTGCCAGCAACTGCAGATAGATCCTGCGGCGGTGCAGTCCGTGGGCGTGAGCAGCTGCGGCCCTTTCGAAGTGCGCGATGGGGCGACGGGCATGATTCCTCCCAATGTATGCGGTGGTCTGCCCAATGGTGACGATCTGCCGAATGACTGGACCTTCCTGCCGCTGGAGTCGGTGTTACGCGAGCGTTTTTCCTCAGTGCGCTCAGTGCGTATTGCGAATGACTGCGTGGCCGCGCTGCACGCTGAGCGCGCGTTCGGCATTGCACCTGCCAATGCCATCTACGTGACCTGGAGCACCGGCATTGGCTTTGGCTTGTGTGTTGATGGACACATCCTGCATGGCAAGGCCGGCAATGCCGGGCATGCGGGCCATATGCTGCTGTCAGAGACCTCGCAGGCGCTGTGCGGCTGTGGCAATCGCGGCGATCTCGAGGGCATGGTCGGCGGGCGCAATGTCGGCAAACATCTCGGCAAGCCACTTGAGGTCATCTTCCGTGATGCGCAACGGGGTGATGCATCGGCACTCGACGCCGTCCAAGAAGCGGCGGGCTGGTTCGGCCGCGCCCTGTACAACCTGACGACCATTCTCGATACGGAGGCTATCTTCATTGGCGGCAGTGTGTGGCGGCACAATGAGGCGCTGCTGGCGCCTCTCGTACAGCGAGAAATCGACAGCCGCTTTCCTGCGCTGACCCGCGGTGTCACTGTGCAAAGCACGACGCTGGGCGAACTCGTTACCGACCTGGGCGCGTTCGCACTGGTCATGCCCGCCGATTGGATCGCTAACTGGCGTACGCATCGCCCTTGGGAGACGCTGCGGTCGGTGCCACTGGAACAGACCCGCTGACTACCCAGACGAATACCACCCCTAATCCCGACCCGGCTTGCGCCTCACGCCATTCGACCAAAGCCGCTACAATCCGGCGACTCAAAACAATCACTGGAGATGGTGTGTCCTCCCTCTTTCCCGATCCGCTGGTTATCACCGGACTCGCCAAAAGCTTTGGCGCTCGCCGCGCTGTCGACAGCGTCAGCTTTGGCGTAGCCTCAGGCGAATTTGTTGCGCTGCTGGGCCCCAATGGCGCGGGAAAATCCACCTTGTTTCAAATGCTCTCAGGCTTGTTCGTGCCTGACGAAGGCACCGCCGTGGTGGCCGGCTCTGATATCGGCCAATCACCCATTCCTGCCCTGGCTAAATTGGCCATCGTCTTCCAACAACCGGCACTGGATCTGGATTTATCCATCGCAGCCAATATGCGCTTCCAGACCGATCTGCATGGCATTGCTCGCACCGAAGCAAAAACACGGATCGCGCATTGGCTGGAGCGTTTCGGCCTGACTGAGCGCGCGCCTGAGACCTGCCGGCAGCTCTCAGGCGGCACGCGACGCAAGGTCGAGCTGGCTCGCGCGCTGTTGTCCGAGCCACAACTGCTGCTGATGGACGAAGCCACCGTCGGCATTGATCCTGCCTCGCGCGCATCGATACTGACTGATGTAAAAACTTTGTGTCGCGAGCGTGGCATGGGCGTGCTGTGGGCCACGCATCTGGTGGATGAAGCCGAAGCCGCCGATCGTATCGTCGTGATGGCCGCCGGCAAAGTGCGCTTCGATGGCACACCGAAAGAGCTGATCAAACAAAACAAGCACACCAACCTGACCGATGCCTTCCTCGATCTGACGCGCGCGGAGGGCAAACCATGAAGCTGCTGCACGCACGTCTGGCGCTGGCGGCCATTACTGGTCGCGAAGTGCATAAATTCCTGCGCCAACCCGGTCGACTTGCGTCGTCGCTGGTGCGACCGCTGCTGTGGATGGTGGTGTTTGCTGCAGGCTTTCGGCAAATGCCGGATCTGGGCGAGGTGATGCCTTTCAATCCGGATCTCGACTATCGTCTGTACATGGTGCCGGGGCTGGCGCTGATGGTGTGTCTATTTAATGGCATGCAATCTTCGCTAGCCATGGTTTATGACCGCGAGATGGGCGTCATGCGCCTCTTGCTCACCGCACCGCTGCCGCGCGGCTATCTGCTGGCGTGCAAACTGGCCGGTGGCGCTTTCCTGTCGGTGCTGCAAGCCTTGGCCTACATGATTATCGTGGTCGTGTGGGGTATCGGACTCTCACCCTGGCAGGTGCTGACTGCCCTGCCCGCGCTGGTGCTGGGCGCGCTGATGCTGTCCGCGTTTGGTCTGATGTTGTCGGTGTATATCAAGCAGCTGGAGAATTTTGCGGGCACGATGAATTTCGTGATCTTCCCGATGTTCTTTTTATCCTCTGCGTTGTATCCGATTCAGCGTATGCAGACGGCGGGTGCCGAGTGGATTTATCAGGTCTCTTCCTTCAATCCGTTCACGCACGCCGTCGAAGCACTGCGCTATGCGCTGTACGGAAAAATCGCGCCACTGTCTCTGGCCATCGTCGTGATTTCGTCGTTGGTGTTTTATATGATCGCAGCAGCAGGCTATGATCCGCAGCGCGGGTTGGTGAAGTCGGGCAGGGGCTGATCGCCGTCAAACTCACTGGTTGCACTCATGAGCCGCCCCGCGAAAAAAATGCGTGGGGTAATCTTTGCCTACGAAAGACCCATTGAATGAAATCGAGTCAGTCCGTACGAAACGATGCTCTGTAGTCAATCATTATCCCGCCCCAGTTCATCCTTCACAACTTCCTCTGGCGGGCATTTCATAAAACGCAGCAAAAACCCCTCGCGCCAATCGATCCCTTCCTCACCCAGATAATTGTTCTGCACGTAATAAGCCTGCTGCTCGCTGTCGAGGACCTTGCGGCAGCTGGTGAAGTAATCGTGGCCAAATTTTTTGAACTGCAGCACATGCACAAGCTCGTGAACAATGAATGAATTGTCCATCGGGTCCGTCGGATTCAGTGTGTCACGTAGATAGATACGATAACTTTCGGTATCGAATAATGCCGCGACACTGTTGCAGGTGCCCGGTGCGTCGGGGCAGACTTTTTGCGCCAAGACTTGCGCGTTGACTTGCTCGACAGCGGGCAGGTCCGCCGGATCGACCGCCGGCAGGCCGGAAAAGCGCACGGCCGCTGCCAGAAAACGGGCCATTAATTCCGCGGTGAGGTTCATTGAATAAGCTTGATGAAGTCAGTGGGTGTGCATGTTCCTCCCCACATGAAGGATTCATGCCACCCCGGCTTGGCTGACTCCGACTGGCGAGCGGCCCGGTGTCACAACCTGCGTCTGTTGAATTTTGTGACACTTCCATTTTTCTGTACCAGAACAGAGCGCCGGACATAAGCGTTTTTGCGGGTTCTGGCCCAGTTGCATGAGAAATTTTCATGGCATGGCCTTTGCCTTGATAAACGTGTTGCTTCTCGTCTGTGGCTGACTGCCACGCACAACGCTTGCAACCGTCTAGCCAACATTGGCATAACCAAGGGGGAGAAATTAATGAAAAGAAAACTACTGGCGTCTCTGGTCGGCATGGCGCTGATCACCGGTTCGTCGGCATTTGCCGCGGGCGTGACGGACGCAATGATAGAAAAGGACGCCCAAAGCGTCGGAGATGTCCTGTCCTGGGGTATGGGTCAGCAGGGTCAGCGTTACACACCACTTGATAAGATCAATGCAGGCAACGTTTCCAAGCTAGTCCCGGCATGGTCGTTCTCATTCGGTGGCGAAAAACAGCGCGGTCAGGAATCGCAACCCCTGATTCATAACGGCAAAATGTTCGTTACCGGCTCCTACTCGCGTATCTACGCGCTTGATGCGAAGAGTGGCAAGAAGCTCTGGAAATACGAGCACCGTCTGCCTGAAGGCATCATGCCTTGCTGCGACGTGATCAACCGTGGCGCTGCGCTATTCGACAATCTGGTGATCTTCGCGACCCTTGATGCGCAACTGGTTGCTCTGGATCAGAACACCGGTGACGTGGTCTGGAAAGAGAAAATTGATGACTATGCCGCTGGCTACTCCGCCTCTGCTGCTCCGCTGATCGCCAAAGGCCTGCTGCTGACCGGCGTTTCCGGTGGTGAGTTCGGTGTGATCGGCCGCGTTGAAGCGCGCGATCCGAAGACCGGCAAAATGGTCTGGATGCGTCCTGTGGTCGAAGGTCACATGGGCTACAAATACGAAGGCGGCAAGGCCATCGAAAACGGTATTTCCGGCACGACCAACAAGACCTGGCCTGGCGATCTGTGGAAATCGGGCGGCGCAACGACTTGGCTCGGCGGCACGTATGACCCGTCAACCGGTCTGGCCTATTTCGGTACAGGCAACCCTGCACCATGGAACAGCCACCTTCGCCCCGGCGACAATTTGTTCTCGACCTCGACTGTGGCCATTGATGTCGCCACTGGAAAGATCTCCTGGCACTATCAGAAGACGCCGAACGACGGCTGGGACTATGACGGCGTGAATGAATTCGTCACGTTCGACATGAACGGCAAGCGCATGGGTGCTTCTGCCGATCGTAATGGTTTCTTCTATGTGATCGATGCAAAGAACGGCAAACTGGATGGCGCCTATCCTTTCGTCTCCAAGATCACTTGGGCGACTGGCATCGACCTGAAAACTGGTCGTCCGAACTACGATCCTGCAAACCGCCCAGGCGACCCGACCAAAGGTCCGGATGGCAAGAAGGGTAACGTCGTGTTCTCCGCGCCTTCCTTCCTCGGTGGTAAAAACCAGCAGCCTATGGCCTACAGCCCCAAGACGGGTCTGTTCTATGTGCCAGCCAACGAGTGGGGTATGGAAATCTGGAATGAGCCTGTGACCTACAAGAAGGGCGCGGCTTATCTGGGCGCTGGCTTCACCATCAAGCCACTGCATGATGACTATATCGGCGCCATGCGCGCGATCGATCCGAAGACGGGTAAGATCGTCTGGGAAAACAAAAACTCGGCGCCTCTGTGGGGTGGTGTAATGACAACCGGTGGCAATCTGGTGTTCTACGGCACACCGGAAGGCTTCCTCAAGGCAGTCGATGCCAAGAGTGGTAAGGAACTGTGGAAGTTCCAGACCGGTTCTGGCGTTGTTGCACCTCCGATCAGCTGGGAAGATGGCGGCGAGCAGTACGTTGCTGTCGTGTCGGGTTGGGGCGGCGCTGTGCCTCTGTGGGGCGGCGAAGTCGCCAAGAAGGTCAACACGCTCGAGCAGGGTGGCTCCGTCTGGGTCTTCAAGCTGATGAAGTAAAAAGTTTTACTCCCGTCTGCATTGGGATAAGGAATTTGATCGTTGATCCCGTGCAGTCTTGGCCGACGGCGTATGCCGTCGGCTTTTTTATTTTTGAGCAATTGATATTGTGAAGTGATCGCCGTAGTAACGCACATCAGGTGAGAGAAATCGGTCGCGATTCCTCATGATTACTGATACTTGCAAAAGCATCGGGTCGCGAATACCCGGGCAGGTCAGAGCTCCTCTTTGTTAGCCGCTACCTGCTTGACCAGGGCCCGAGGTACCATCATCATCACAGGCAGATCCTGCAAGTGCGCGACAGTCCCCATCAAATGACTGACACCGATAACCATATAGTTCAGCCCTGTTTCGCTTCGTCTGTCACGCACGCCCTCAGCCATCTGCCGATCTCGCTGTGGTAGCGATTTAAGGCTTGCGTTTTCGAAACGTACTTTGATTTCACGGATTTTTCTTTGCAGATCGCTGTAGGCAGTGACTTTGGATGCAGGCAGCTTTTTTTCATGCTGGCTGATGAAATTAAGGTAGGTCAACACGTTTTGTGCAGGCAAATCCTCTCGCGCAGAAGCTACGTGCTTTTTCAGGTAATCGACGGACTCACGTAAATAGCGATCCAGCGTCTCTCTTATCGCACTCAACTCTTCAACAACCATGCTATTTTTTTCCAATAGTTCGCAGTCGTTGAATTGCATCTGATATTTCTCCACGCGCTCTTTGCATACTTGCTCGCTGCCGGTCTCCATAAAGAACTTGTCACCGCGAGTCCTGCGAAATTCGAACATCACTTTTTTAACCAAGGCTTGTATCGATGGATCGAAGTGATCTTCACCGACGACGATGACCATACCGCGCATATCGGCTGCATTCCGCGCAGCCGGGCTAAGCCTGATCTCGAAATCTGCAGAAAATTTTTTCATGAAGTCATCCACCGACGGTGGGTTGCGGGGAGCCGGAGCGGCCTGCGCACCGGGAGGACCAATACGAAATGACACCGCATCACCAAGGGCCTCATTCATCGCTTGCACCGCATACATCACATTGGCCGGCATATCCATCACCCACCGCGCCAGCTGGCGGTATCCATAGGCTTCCAGCACCTCGGCGTGGGAATTCCTGGCTGGCTCCACACCGCGCCTGCGCTGCAGTTGGCTCACGGTCATTTCAGACCGTGCACGCCGCTCACGCATACCGGCACGATCAGGCTGATCAGGCAGACCGTGATGATGAGCGACCCGGCTGCGCATGACAGGCGGGTTTGTCGCGGCAAATAATTGGTGGTGGATCGGCGGTGTGGATACTCTCGCTAGGTCAGCACTGATCGTTGACGATAGCGGTAACTGTGTGGGAAATGACGAAAGATTGTGGTACATGGCGGCTCCAAAAGGGAAAAATCGCCCTTAGGTAACCGTTTAGAAGTCTGGGTTCCGGAACTGCGGTGTCATGCATTGGCAGGATCGGCTCACATCGAGCCGGCATTGCAAATATCTGAGCGGATGTTTTTTTCAATACACCCTAGGGCAATGTGAACGACGTCAGCGCCATCGTGATCTTGCCCGATGAATAGTAGGCTGACTGCAAGAGCTCGGTGCGCTCTACTTTGACCAGACCGACACCTTTGCAATACCACTCGCGATTGACCACAGGGATATCACGAAAACCCTGCACCGCATCCACATACAAGGCCATGTTGCCGTTGCCTGTCACGCGGGCACACGACTTGAATGTACCTGCCGGCACAGCCACCGTTTCATCGACTGCCTCGACGGTGTAAGTCATCAGCACTTTAGGCATTTTGGTCGTGCCCATACCCATCTCGACTTTCGGTGCAATCACAAAGGTATCCGTGGGTACCATCCAGGTCGCGCCCACGGTAACGGGCAGCTTGAGAACGACGCGCGGATTGCTGTCGAGTTTGGCCTGTTCATCTGCATCAATGCGTTGCGCAATTCGGATAACGCGATCTTTTTCCTGACGCAACCAGTACTCGATACCGATCGAGCCGGGTACCTCGACCCGGCGCACAATGACCTCGCCCGTGTCCGTATCCACCGTACGATCGACACTCAGGATATAGGTGTCATGCGTGAGGTTATTGTTGATATCGGAGGTGACATCGTACTCCCAGGCTGCGCCGACGGGCAGCGGAAAATATGAATCACCGACCGGCAGCGATTGAGAGCATCCGGCTAATACCAGCATGGCCGAAATGAGAGACAAGCGCTTCATCATCACTTCTCCGGCATGCGTGCCGCAGGCGCATCGCTGATCTTCAATTTGACTTTCTTTTCCGTGTTCATCTTCAACCATGAACCGCCACTGCCGCCACCGCCGCCTTCGATCACGGCGACCTGACGTATACCTTGACGGCTACGACGTTGCGACTCAGAGATCTCAGAGTGATTATCCTTCAGGTAGGGCAGCTTATATCCTCGTGGTACCGTCCCAGGGCGCTGCGTATCCAGTGGCGAAATCCAAAGGTAAATCGCGCCATCAACCCCTTTTGAGGGATTCGGTTCTTCAATCACCGCCGAAACGATGATAAATTTTTCCGGCAGCATGCGCGGTGTGGGCCAGCCCAACATATCTTCAAAAGTGTAATTGGCGACAAAATAACTGGCCGTCACCACAAAAATCATTACGAGCTTGATCCAGCGTTTCCAGGCAGTGGCCAGACACAAGATCAGAAGTAATATCGCCACGGTCAGGTACAGGAAGGTCAGGAGAATTGAAATATGGGTCATATCTGCGGAACGATCTGTTTAGGTAAGGTGTTGATATCTCTGACGCTGCCATCGGGATCGACGGTAAATCGTGCGGCGGTCGCCTCATCGCCCTTGCGGTCTAGCCTGAGGGTGCCGTAGTACACGATCTCGGCGCGGGGGTTCACTTTGACCACGGAAATCGTGGCCTCGACGGCTTCGCTGTTTTTACTTTCGTAGTACTGCACATTGACGGTGTACTCGCCTGCAGAGAAACCGCGAATCGTCACGACTTCCTGATTGATCGGATTGACGACATCTCGGCCATTGACCTTAATCGAATCACCTGCCAGCCCACGGTCATCGCGATCAAGATGCATCAGACCAGCCTCGCGTGAACGGAACCACACCACGGCACCCGCCGGATCTTGCACATAGGTGTCCAAATCATTCGGATTCATGTCGGGCCAGGTGATCGTGATGATGAACTCTGCCTTGGCCGGAATATCACCCTCTTTTTTCGCTTTCGGATTCATCGCCAACAGCGCGATGATGAAACAAAAAACGAAAGCAATCAGGATGTTGAACAGCATGTCATAAAAGGGATCGACCTCCCCTTCACGACGCTTCTTTCGCAACGCCACTATCGATCCTGATGAGTCAGCATCGCCAGCTGAGTTTCTGCCAGCTCCAGCGAGTCCGCGAGTATGCCGTCACCGCAACGATCGAGTCTGACCAGTTGTACGCCCAGTAGCATGTTCGCGACCAGGCCAACCGCTGTCGTTAGCAGCGCAATACCCAGACCGCCTGTCAGCGTCTTGAGCAGTGTTTGAGACTGTGACGGGTCAAAGTTTTGTATCTGCGAAATTTCGATCGCCAAAATGGAGAAGCCAATCACTTTACCCAACAGGCCGAGCTTGATCTGAATCCCGTTCACCCACCAGGCAGATTCGCTCGGACCATGCAAGCGCTCGGCCAGCACTTCAGTGAGCTGCGCGTTGTCGTAATCACGACGGCGGCTTTTGTCGAGTAGTGCGGAGAAATAGGAGTGAACTGCGGTAGCGCCGTTATCGGGCAGAGTGGAAGACGCATCAGTATTTGCAGCGAGCTTCCACGCATCGAGTGACTGGCGCTCGTGCATCAGAGCCCAGGCACGCATGCCGACCCAGAGGGTGGAACCTGCAAACACGGCGATGATCATCAGCGTGATGCCGGTGGGATCGGCTGCGACCAGTACACCCCAGATATTGGCGCGCCACATCAGAAACGAAGCAAACAACAGCAGCCCAACGAAGCACAACCACTGAAGAAAGAGCCGGTCTGCCCCAGAAACCGGGGAGATCGTGGCACGAGGCTTGAAAAGTCGGGAAAGCGGAAAAAGCCGGCGTGCCACGTCAGTCATCTCAGGTAACCTTGTCTCGTTCTTCTTTTATTGGTATCGCGGCATAACGCATCGAGTTGGCATCGTTTCGATAAACCAGCGGCTTTTCCTCTGTCCGCGGCGCCTGCGCCTGCAACACGATCTTCTTCACATCGCCATGTTGTGCCGACTTGCTGCACACTGGGTCAGCGTTTTCAGCGTCACCAGTCAGCGCGTAGGCCTGACAACGACAGCCGCCGAAATCTTTTTCCTTATCGGGGCAGGTACGGCAAGGTTCTTTCATCCACCCATAACCGCGATAGCGATTGAACGCATCGCTGTTATACCAGATATCTTTCAAAGTTGTCTCTGTGACATTCGGGAATTGCAGTCCCGGCAAACTTTTCGCTGCGTGGCAAGGCAAGGCTGCGCCATCGGCCGCCACCGCGAGGAATACCGAACCCCAGCCATTCATGCACGCCTTGGGACGTTCCTCGAAATAATCAGGAACGACAAACAGCAGCTTAATTGTGTTGCCAAGTTTGGCGCGGTATTCATTTACCACCGCTTCGGCCCGCTCGAGCTGCTCGCGCGTCGGCATCAGTTGATCGCGATTGACCATGCCCCAGCCGTAGTACTGCGTATTGGCGAGCTCAAGATACTCGACGCCCATCTCCACGGCCATTTCGATGATACGACCGATATGATCCAGGTTATAGCGATGCAGAACGACGTTGAGCACCATTGGATAGTCGTACTTTTTGATGAGCTTGGCGACGCGGTTCTTCAAATCGAATGTCTTGGTGCTGGAGAGGAAGTCATTCATCTCCTTGGTCGAATCCTGGAACGAAAGCTGAATGTGATCGAGCCCCAGATCTTTCATGCGCGAGATGCGCGCTTCCGTCAGACCAATACCCGAGGTAATGAGGTTGGTGTAAAACCCCAGCTGGTGCGCCTCACCAATCAGCTCCTCAAGATCATCGCGTACCAGCGGCTCACCACCTGAGAAGCCCAGCTGAGCCGCACCCAGCGCACGCGCCTGACGCAGCACGTCTTTCCATTCATCGGTCGTCAACTCTCTGCGATCCGCCGCATAATTCAGCGGGTTGTAACAGAAGACGCAATGCAGCGGACACTTGTAGGTGATTTCAGCCAGCAGCCACAGTGGTGGCGGCACCTGCGTCGTTGTTGGGGTGGGTGTGGTCTCAGACAATCCAGCCTCGCTCGGTTGCAATTTCAAGAAATCCGGTGACATCTTTTTCCAGGCCTGTCGCATTGAAGGTTTGCTCAATGTCGTCGATGATGGCCTGCACATCACGCTCGCCATCGCAGCGCTTGAGAATTTCCCCCGCGCTCTGATTCAGCTTGACCATACCCTCCGGGTACAACAACACATAGGCACCCTGTGCTTCTTCCCATTGCATGCGGAACAGGCGGGCAAGTTTCGGCTTTGCAGTTAGTTCACTCATCGTGTGCTTTCAGGGATAGGCTTTTTCGATGGCATCCGAAATCGCCCACAAGACATCGAGCTTGAATTGCAGGATTTCCAGCGCGCGCTCCTGCTGCTCACGCGTGGTGAAGTGTTCGAGCGTGACGGCCAGCCCATGTTCGACATCACGCTCGGCGAGCGTGACGCGGGTGCGAAAATAGGCAAGACCCTCCTCCTTCACCCAGGGGTAATGCGTGGGCCAATTGGCGAGGCGATCTTTGTGAATTTTGGGTGCAAACATCTCGGTCAGTGATGAGCAAACTGCCTCTTGCCATGGGCGGCTGCGTGCAAAATTGACATAGGCATCAACCGCAAAGCGCACGCCGGGCTCGACTTTTTTCAGCGACCACAAATCTTCACGGGAGATACCGGTCGCTTCACCCAGACGCGTCCAGGCTTCTATACCACCGGGCTTGTCGCCATAGCCATCGTGATCATGAATGCGATCTATCCACTTGCGACGCGTTTCGCGGTCGGGGCAGTTGGATATGATGGCCGCATCTTTGACGGGAATCATGACCTGATAATAAAAGCGATTGATTACCCAGCCACGAATCTGGTCAGGCGTGAGTTCGCCATTATTCATCCGTATATTGAACGGATGATTGATGTGATAGCTCTTGCCTCTGGCGCGCAGATTTTCCTCGAACTCTTCGCGGCTCCAGGGCATTTGCTCAGTCATGTTGGTGGGTGCGTTCATACGTTGATCTCCATGCCATCAAATGCGACTTCAATGCCGTGCTTCGCAAGCGCTGCATGCTCGGCCGAGTCTTCGTTCAAAATCGGATTGGTGTTATTGATGTGGATGAGTACCTTGCGGCGCTGCCCCACGCTATCGAGTACTTCGATCATGCCGCCGGGGCCTGACAACTGCAAATGACCCATGTCCGCCGCTGTCTTTTGCGTCAGACCCAGGGTGATCATCTCGTCACCAGTCCAGACAGTGCCATCGACCAGTACGCAATCAGCTCTTTGCATCGCGTCGAGTACGTGCGGCTCGATCTCGCCGAGACCAGGCGCATAAAACAGCGTCTTGCCAGTCTCGATATTTTCAATCAACAGACCATTGTTGTCGCCTGGCTGAGGATTGGCGCGGTGAGGTGAGTACGGTGGCGCCTTGCTTTTCAAAGGCAGCGGATGAAAACGAATACCCGCGATGCCCGGTATCTCAATCGGGGCAAACCGCGTCTTGTCTGCAGACAGTCCAGTGATTTCGTGATGCTCAACGCCACAATAGTGTGACAGCACTTTGGCGAGTGGGAGTCCGTGATTGAGATCATCCCAGACCGAATCCGTGCAATACAGATTGAGTTTCTTTTTTCCCTCGCGCAGCATCAGTAGCCCGGTGATGTGATCGATTTGCGCATCCATCACCATCACGGCAGTAATGCCTGAGTCACGTATAGCGCGCGCTGGCTGCAACGCAGGATTGGAGCGCAGCTGAAAAAGAATGTCCGGTGATGCATTAATCAACACCCAGTCTGTTCCATTCGCCGATACCGCGATCGATGATTGCGTACGTGCTTTGGCGTTGATGTTGCCTTTGCGTACGCCAGCGCAGTTGGTGCAATTGCAATTCCATTGCGGGAAACCACCTCCCGCAGCAGAACCTAAAACAAGAATTTTCATGATTTTCAGGAGGTGAGGTTAATTGTTGTGCGTAGCCGGCAGTGCGCCATTGAGAACGCAAACGGCACGATCGATGCAAAGCTGACGCATTGCTATCGCAGGAAAACGAAATGAAAAACCGCCTGAAACCATCAGGCCGGACAAGCAGGTGGGCATCGTCATCTCCTCTCGCCCCTTTGAAAACAGCGCTTTACGATCAAAGCGCCCGGTTTTTCGTGAAAATGCATTGGGGCGAAACTGGTCTCTTGTGTTATTTATGGGCCTCATTCTAGCCCAAAGCACGCCCGGAAAAATCCATGTCCGCGACACCCTTCGACCAGCAAAACCTGCCCACCGGCGATGGCCACACCCTTTTTGTGGCTCAGTACGGCCGCCCCGACGCACCAGCGGCAGTGGTTCTTCACGGCGGCCCCGGCAGCGGTACGCAGCCCTCGGTGCTGGAGTGGTTCGACCTTGCGCTGCAGCGCGTCGTGCTGTTTGATCAGCGCGGTGCCGGGCAATCCCAACCGCAAGGCGAGATCATCAACAATGACAGTGCAAAACTGGTGGCCGATATCGAGATGATTCGCGAACGACTCGGCATTGAACGATGGATGGTGGTTGGTGGGTCATGGGGTGCAACGCTGGCACTGCTTTACGCTGCCAAGCACACACGTCGCATACGCGCGATGGTTTTGCGAGGAAGTTTTCTTGCCAGCCAGCGCGAACTCGACTGGTTCTTTCAATCGCTGCGCGCGATGGTGCCACTCGCATGGGAACAATTAACACTGGGCTGGCGTGATGATCAAAAACTGCAGGTACTCGCGACACTCGGCAAGCAGTTATTGCACGGGTCTGAACAAGAAGCCGAAGACGCCGCCACGCGCTGGGGTGCTTATGAAGAAGCCATCATGCAAGCGATGTCGGGCCAATGCACGCTAGCCGCCGTACCGTCCAAAGCCTCGGCGCGCGCGATAGGCAAATACCGTCTGCAAGCCCACTATCTTTTGAATGCATGCTTCACGAGTGAGGCTGATTTGCTAGGCGCTGCGCAAGCACTCGCCGACACACCAACCGTGATCGTGCACGGCAGCCATGATCTGGTCTGCCCTCCGGAAAACGCCGCGCGCCTGGCCAAGCGCATGCCGCATGCGCGGCTGCATTGGGTGGCCCGCGGCGGTCACACACCAGCCGATCCCCTGATTGCAGCGGCGCTGCGCGAGGCAGTGCTGGAGCTACACTCAGTACCTTGAAATAAAAAACCGGTAACGAGCGATCGCTCGTACGGGTTGCAGTCGAACGCCGCTTTTATTTCTGCAGCTTGCGATAAATCGTATTGCGTGACACGCCCAACGCGCGCGCCGCCGCCGAGACGTTCCCGCGATGCTCATCAAGCGCTTTTTGTATCGTCAGTAATTCCACATCTTCGAGTCGCACATTGCCGCCGGCGAGAACGGTCGTCACCTGGCTTTGCAGCGCGACATCGGTCACAATCGGAAGCTGACCGACATCATCGAGAAAATCCTCTGGCAGATGCTCAATTTTGACTTCACGCACGGATCCTGCCATGACGATCGCCGTGCGCAGCAAATTGGTCAACTGCCGGAAATTACCCGGCCAGCTATGGCGCTTGAACAAGGCCATCACCTCGGGCGATACGGTGGGTGGCTCGCCACTCGCTTCTGCTGCCAACAGACGATGAATGACAACATCGAGATCGCTGCGCTCACGCAAGGGCGGAAGGCGTACGACCAGACCGTTCAGACGGTAGTACAGGTCTTCTCGAAACTGACCTTTGGCAATCATGTCGCGCAAATTGCGATTGGTCGCACAGATCAGCGCGACATTCACGGGGATGGATTTATTGCTACCCAATGGCATGACCAGTCGCTCTTGCAGCACGCGCAGCAAGCGTGCTTGCAAGCCGAGTGGCATGTCACCGATTTCATCCAGAAAAAGCGAACCGCCATTGGCCTGAAGAATTTTGCCGGTGCTGCCTTTTTTACGCGCACCGGTGAATGCGCCGTCTTCGTAACCAAACAGTTCTGATTCAATCAGACTTTCAGGAATGGACGCACAGTTGACGGCAACAAAGGGACCGTCGGCGCGCGGAGAATCGTTGTGAATGGCCTGCGCCAGCAATTCCTTGCCGGTGCCGGTCTCGCCGGTGATGAGAATGGGGATATCCCGACCCATGACGAGATTGACTTTGCGAATGATCGTGGCGACCTTTTCATCGCCGGTGTCGAGATAATGCAGGCTCGAGAGACGGCGCTGGCGCGCGGCTTCGTCACTGGCAGGGTCTCGTCGGGCAGCGGGTCGCTCGCTTGTGCGCGGCGCCGGATCACTGCGCTGGCTCTCCGACTGAAAAAACAAACTCGCCGGCCTCAGCTCTGCACGGGCAGACACGCGTACACCGGTGTGCAGACACAAGTCCAGCAGCGTGGGCATGCTGGTCCGGTAGTGATCGAAGAGTGCCGACACCGGCATGCCAAACAAAGAGCTGAAGGTATGCGTTTGCAGCGCCGACAATGGCAGGCCAAGCTGAAACAGCCCACTGCGATTGGCTGACAGAAAGCGGCCCGACGCGGAAAACGAGGCGATGCCTTCCATGAGCGTGCCGATGAATTCGGGGCGGCTATGGAAATGCAGGGTGATGGAGTCATCGAAGGCGGCGGAGAATAATTGATTCTCGATCATCTGGGCCGACATGCGGACCAGCGCCATCGTGTGCTTGTGAAAACTGCGCTGGTCGCCTGTGACATCAAGTACACCAATCAAGCGGCCCTGATGATCAATGATCGGAGCAGCCGAGCAGGTTAGAAAATGATTAACCGTCAGATAATGCTGGTCCGCATGGACGAGTGTTGGCGCTTGCTCGGCGATCGCGGTGCCAATGGCATTGGTGCCCTTGCTCTCTTCTGACCAGGCGACGCCCGCGCACAAAGCCACTCGGTCGGCCTTCTCAAGAAAATCATCATCGCCCATGGTGTGTAGGATGGTGCCTTGCGCATCGGTCAGAATGACCATGCTGTGGGTATTGACGATCTGCTCGTAGAGGGTTTCCATCACCGGCAGCGCATGGCTGTACAGCCCGCGGTTCTCATCCACTCGGCAGACGAGATCAGCTTTCTGCAAGGGCGAGTAGTCCGGCCGGGATTCCGGTACGAGACCAAACGACACCGAACGACGGTGGGATTCTTCAATCATGACGGCTTGGTCGGAGGCATGAAACATGCCCGCCGGAGAAAATTGCTTATCCGGCAATATCAACCGTGATGCAGTTGCTGACGATCCCATTCCCCCGGTCTGGGGATCTGCTGCCTGGCCCATGTCTCATCCCGTCTACCCGATTGTTTCTTTTTTTATCGTTCTTGTTTTAGGGAATGTAGCACTTGTTCCGTTCTGAAGCAAAAGTCTGATAATCGGTCAACATTGGCTACACTTGCCGCATGGCACGGCTATTGCGATCCTGGATGCCATCCATTCAACCGACCCTGGAGTTTGTCCCATGAAGCTGTTCACACGCCTGGCTATTTGCGGCCTCAGCGGCGCTGCCGCCCTTCTTTTCTCATTGCCTGCGCTCGCGCACGGCGATGTCACGCCGCAGGCGGTGGATACCAAGGGTCTTCCTGCACTGGGTGACACGTGGTCCGCAGAAAACCCTTACCGCGGCAATGCGGCCGCCATCACGGTCGGGACCTCGGCCTATGCGCAAAATTGCGCACGCTGCCATGGCATTGAAGCGATTTCCGGCGGCATCGCCCCTGATCTGCGCATGCTGGACCGTGATTGCATGACCCAATCTGCAGACCGCAAGGCGGCCTGTTTCAAGGAAAATGACGACTACTACGCAACCACGGTACGTAAAGGCCGGGTCCGTAACGGTGCCGTTTATATGCCACCCTTCGAAGGCATCCTGCAGCAAGAAGCCGTATGGGCCATCAAAGCCTATCTGGAAACACGTCGCACCAAACCCTGAGACGTGCAGCAAAGGTGGCGCTTGCTTTGAGCGTCGCCGTGTATGATTCTTTTAATTAAAAAAAGCGCCATTCACCAGGCGCACGCCGGGGAAAAGAATGCACCGCTTGATCATGCGCCGCCTCATCATCTGGCTTTTCGCCAGTCTCTCGATTGCTGTCCACAGTGCCGCGCTGGCCGACATGGAAAAAATCCGTGCCAGCGGCAAACTGTCGTTTGCGGTTTATGAAGACTTCGCGCCCTTCTCAGGTAAATCTGGCGGCATTGACGTGGACCTGGCCGAGGCACTGGCGAAAAAGCTCGGTCTGAAGGCGAGTTTCATTCCCTTCCCGGCCGGCGAAAACATCGACGATGATTTGCGCAATATGGTCTGGAAAGGCCATTACCTTGGTTTTGGTCCGGCCGATGTGATGATGCACGTACCCGTCGACCGCGCGGTGATGAAAAAAAATGACAAGGTTGAGATTTTCGCGCCCTACTATCGCGACACTGTTCGGCTGGCACGCAATCTGAAAAGTATTCCTGACCTTCAGGGCGCCCAATCGCTGGCAGGCAAAAGACTGGGCGCAGAAAAAGTCTCTATCTCAGCGATGGTCCTGCTGGGCGACGCAAGTCTGCGCGATAACGTACAGATTTTTCTGACGCCTTCAGAAGCACTACAAAAACTCAAAGCAGGCGAGCTCGATGCCGTCGTGGCGACGCGCTCGGAAATCGAATCCGTGGTTGGTGACGACCAACAGATTGAAATCACCGAAGCGCCGTTTGAACGTCTGCCTCGCAAAGGCTGGGTGACCGGCATGGCGGTCACCAAAGAAAACACCGAACTCGCCAATCTGCTACAAGCGGCGATCAACGAGATGTTCGAATCCGGCGATATGGCAGCACTGTTTGCAAAGCATGGCGTGCGCTCTGTCAAACCCTGACCACAAGTCGCTCGTGTAGCGCATGCGCCTACTGTTTGCCGCAGCCTTGTTGCTGTTTGCGCTCTTGCAAAATGCGCAGGCCGGCGTAATGACGAAAGCGACGCTGTCGCAGAAATTCCCCTCGCCCTACATCGTGGGCGAGAAGGACACCGAACTCCCCGTCTGGCCCATCTTCAAGCAGGAAATGACGTCGACCGAGCTGATCGGCTACGTCTACGAATCGATTGATTTCGTCTCACTGCCCGGCTTTGCCGGTGCGCCGATTAATTTGCTGGTCGCGCTCGATGCCAAAGGCAATTTCATCGACGTCCAAGTAGTCTCACACCACGAGCCAGTTTTTCTGGAGGGCTATGGTCCACAGCCCCTGATCAATTTTGTGAATCAGTACAAAGGTCTGTCACTCACACAGAACATCACCATCGAAACCGGCACGCGACAAAAATCGCGCATGGATGGTAACAATGTACGCATCGACGGTGTGTCTAAAGCGACGGCATCGGTGCGCATCATCAACCAGACAGTGCTGACATCAGCATTGGCGGTCGCTCGTAAAAAACTCGGATTCTCCGGCAGCCACGACCCCGATCAAATAGCGCGCGTCAAAACAGATTATTTTGAAGCGCTGACAGGCACTCAGTTATTCGGAAAAAATCTGATCGCACATCTGTCACTGGCTAATCGCGAGGTAGAAAAAGCCTACGCTGGCACTGCAGGCGAGGGACTCGATACCGATGGCAGTGCCGATCCCGATGGCATGTTCATCGATCTCTATAGCGCGCTCGTGTCCGTCCCCAGCATAGGTAAAAATCTACTCGACGCAGCTAGCTGGGAGCGACTGTCTGGTCGATTGGAAAAAGGCGACCATGCGATTCTGGTGATGTGGGGTGGTCGCTATGCGGTTACGCCCGAAGATTTCACTCCCGGCACATCGCCGGAACGCCTGTCGCTCAAGCAAGGTGGCTTGCCGATTGAAATGCGTGATCTCGATCTGGAGCTGAAGCTGGCAGACGGCACGCCACTCTCGCCCGAGAACATGAAAGTATTTCGGGTGATCGCACAAACCGGACTGGATTTATCGAAACCTCTGGAGCTCAGCCTTGAGGTCAAGCGTGAAAAAGGTATGGTCTATCCAGAGATTATCCGAAAGTCATTCCCTTATCGAATCGAGGTGCCGGAACGTTTTTATGATGTACCCGCAGGTGACAACAAAACCTGGGTCAGTATTTGGCAACAGCGTGCCCCCGAGCTGGGTGTACTTGCAGGCGCTCTGCTGATACTCAGCCTGCTTCTGGTGCAGCAGCGCTGGCTAACTGCTCATGCAAAGCGATTTACCGTCATACGCATCAGCTACCTGATATTTACGCTCGGCTTTATTGGCTGGTATGCGCAGGGCCAGCTCTCGATCGTTAATCTGACCGGTGTGGTGCAATCACTGAAAGAAAGCCGCAGTTTGGCTTTCTTCCTGTATGACCCAATGACGGTCTGCTTGTGGGCCTTTGTGGCCATCACATTTTTCCTGTGGGGTCGTGCGACCTTTTGCGGCTGGCTCTGTCCGTTCGGTGCATTGCAAGAGCTGGTAGCACGCGTGGCGCGGCTGCTGCGCATTCCCCAAATTCGACTACGACGATCAACGGACGCAAAACTCAAAAAAATAAAATACCTCGTGCTGGCGGCGATATTGGTATCGGCTTGGTTTGCGCCCGAGGTCGCCGACAGTATGGTGGAAATCGAGCCCTTCAAAACCGGCATCACCCTGTATTTTGTTCGCGCCTGGCCCTTTGTTACCTATGCCCTCGCGATGGTGCTCGCCAGCGCACTGGTCTATAAATTTTTCTGCCGCTATCTGTGTCCGTTCGGTGCAGGGCTTGCAATACTGGGCAAACTCCAGTTACTCAAATGGCTACCACGTCGCGCCGAATGCGGCACACCATGCCAAACCTGCCGCCATCGCTGTGACTATCAGGCTATTCGTCCTGACGGGAAAATTGAATACGCAGAATGCTTTCAGTGCATGGATTGCGTGGTGATATATCACAGCGATACGCAGTGTGCTCCCCGCATTCTGCAAGCAAAGCGTGGCATGACCATACCCATTCGTCCGGCACAAGCTGCGCCGGAGGCCAAATGAAGCGGCGTACCGTGATCACGGCCATGCTTGGTTTGCCGGTAATGAGTGCTGCTGGCCTCTGGTGGCATGGGCGACAACGTCGAGCTTATACCGATGCCGGCATCGTGTTTGGCACCACGGTGTCAATGACCGTGCTACATGAAAGCGAAACAATTGCGCGGGCCGCACTCTCGTCTGCATTCACTGCTTTGCGAGAAGTAGATGGGCTAATGAGTGTGTATCGTGCAGACAGCCAGGTAGGGCGCCTGAACCACGACGGACATCTAAGTCATCCTGATCCTCGCTTGTTGAAGGTACTCGACACTGCGCAACTGTTGGCTCGGCTCACTGACGGCGCTTTTGACGTCACGGTGCAGCCGCTATGGCATGCGGCTAATGAACAACAACCGGTGACACCCATCTTGTCACGAATAGGCTGGCGCAAGCTCGATATCAGCGATCACGAGCTGCGATTCTGTGCAAGCAGCATGGCCATCACCCTCAATGGGATTGCCCAGGGTTTTGGTACCGATCAGGCGCTCGCTGCTCTTCAGCGTCATGGCATTCATGATGCGCTGCTCGATACCGGCGAGCTCGCTACCCTCGGCGTCAACGAAGCCGGTAATCCATGGTTGCTCGCCGTAGGTGATCCGCGTGATGAACAGCGATTCGCGCAGTTGCTCGCGGCCGATGGACGCTGTCTTGCCAGTTCGGGCGACTATGCGACGCGCTTTACCGATGATTTTTCGCAACACCATATCGTAGATCCGCATACGGGTATATCACCCACTGAGCTTGCCGCCGTCAGTGTGCTGGCACCTTCAGGCATGCTGGCTGATGGCTTGTCTACTGCCTGCATGGTGCTGGGTGCGCAAAAATCACTGGCTCTGGCTGCATCATTGCCCAGCGTGGATGTGTTGTGCATAACGAAAAATGGCGCAATGTATCGTTCAGCAGGTTTTCCCCAAGCCGCGACCCGCGCTTAGTCGTTGGGAAAATCCTGTGATGCCATTGCGCATATTCAGACGCGAAAGTTACCCCGTCATTTTTTCCTGAGCGTACCGCACACTTTGATGAACATCGCTTCTTACTACCGCTGATGATGTTTGAGGGAACTTGGCTAAAAACACCGCAGCCTAATCAATTCTTTTCCCGATTCGGAGAAAATTATGCGGACGGCGGCTTTGTGCACTACAAAGGATGGCAGGAAGGCAGAATTTATTCCAAGGAAAATTCATGCCGACGCTTCATCGACTTCCGCAACTTCGGCAGCCCAACTGAGTGAAGTCCTCGGCTACGTTGGCGTTGGTATTGGTATTGCCGAGCTGTTGATGCCCCGCGCTGTAGCACAAACCACAGGACTACCGCCGCGGCTCGTACGCAAGCTGGGTACGCTAGAAATCATCACGAGTGCAGGTATTTTGCTGCGGCCTCAGCAATCGGCATGGCGCTGGTCCAGAGTGGCCGGTGACCTGTTCGATCTCTACCTGCTCGCAAAGTCAGGTCGCCTTTTATTGAATAACCGGCTACCAATCATTACGGCACTACTCGCAGGAATGACTGCCCTGGACGTACTCGCAGCCATTGACAGTGGCCAGCAGAACACCACACAAAGCGACCTGCGGAGTGGCATTCGTATACACAAGTCCTTATCTGTTCAGAGAACGGCAGAAGAATGCTACCGATTCTGGCGCAACTTCGAAAATTTTCCGCAATTCATGCACTATGTACAGAGTGTTCAGGTCGTGGATACCACCCACACGCACTGGCGATTTCGCACACCACAGGGTCAGCAGGTGGAATGGACTATCGAGCTCTTCAGCGATATTCCGTCGCAGCAGCTTGGCTGGCGCACACTTGCAGACGCGCCGATAGAGCATGTTGGTATAGTGAAATTCTCACCCGCTTACGGCAAGACATCAGCGCGCCTCGACATTGAAATCATCTACAAGAAATCAGTCGGGAAGACAGACCATGCGCTGAGTCAGCTGTTTGCAGAGGCGCCGTCGGAGCAATGGGATGAGGACCTGCGCCGCTTCAAGCAGCTGATCGAAACCGGCGAAATCGCCACGACGATGGGTCAGGCGAGCGGACGCCGCAGCGCGCTGCTGCGACGGCTGCATCGCGAAGGAAAATCATGAAAGCCGTTGTCTGGCATGGTAAGCATGATGTGCGCGTCGAATCTGTTCCCGATCCCACCCTGATCAACCCGCGTGACGTCATTATGAAAATCACCTCCACAGCGATTTGTGGATCCGATCTGCACCTTTATGACGGGTTTGTGCCGGGTATGAAGGCCGGTGACATCCTTGGCCATGAGTTCATGGGTGAAGTCATGGAAGTGGGCAAGGGGGTGCGTCACCTCAAACGGGATGACCGTATCGTAGTGCCCTGTACGATTGCTTGCGGTGGCTGTTTTTTTGTGCACAGTCACAGCACTCACTTTGTGAAAATTCCAACCCAAACGCGGGCATGGCGGAAAAACTTTGGGGCCACGCCACCGCCGGTGTTTTTGGCTATTCTGACCTGACAGGCGGCTACGCTGGGGGCCAGGCGCAATATGCGCGTGTACCCTTCGCTGATGTAGGGCCAATAAAAATCGATGACGATCTCGAGGATGACGAAGTTCTTTTTTTGTCCGACATACTGCCTACTGGGTATATGGCTGCAGAAAACTGCAACATACGGTCGGGCGATGTTGTCGCTGTCTGGGGCTGTGGTCCGGTTGGACAGTTTGCGATACAGAGTGCTTATTTGCTGGGGGCAGAACGCGTGATTGCCATCGATCGCGTTACCGAGCGACTGCACATGGCAAGCGACTGGTCACGTGCTGAAACGCTGAACTATGAATACGTAGATATTGCCGAGGCATTGAAGGAAATGACGGGCGGGCGCGGTCCGGATGCCTGCATTGATGCGGTCGGAATGGCGGCCCACGGCGCAGGTTTGTCCGCCACCGTTGAACGAGCCACACAATGGGTAGGTACAGAAAACGATCGACCTTCGGTGTTACGGGAAATTATGCGTACCTGTCGCAACGGTGGGACGATCTCGGTGGCGGGTGTCTATAGTGGATTCGTCGATCACATCCCTTTCGGTTCCGCGGTGAATCGCGCGCTCACCATAAAAACAGGACGAACTCATGTGCAGCGATATCTGCAACCATTGCTAGAAAGAATACGGCAGGCTGATTTTGACCCCGAGCGGCTGATCACCCACCACCTGTCACTGACCGATGCGCCGCAAGCTTACCGTATGTTTCGAGACAAGCAGGATGCATGTGTGAAGGTAGTGCTGAAGCCTTGAATGTATTAAAAATTTATTGCAACGAAAAAGGCTGCGTCATCTGCAGCCTTTTTGTACATTGAAGACATCAAAAATTGTATTTTATTCCAGCAGTAATGGCACTAGCTTTAACTCCACCTTCACCCATTTTTCCAAAATACTGATACTCAAGCGTACCAGCGACTTCTTTGGTGAAGTTGTAGGCTAGGCCAAGACCAGCCATCGATTTTGTTTTGGTCACCTTCTCTGTTTCGCTGAAACCAGCCTCGGAAAATTTATACTCGTACCTGTTGGCAGCAATACCCAGCTTGGCAAATATCGAGAAGGCATCCGTGAGTGGAAAAGAACCAACGCCTGCAATATAAAGTGCTTGACGTTGAAGTGAATTGGTGAAGACTGTACTGCTTTCTTTATATTTTCCAAAATTGATGTAACCAAGTTCAACGGCAAAATTCTTATCGATTGAAAATCCATAAGCCAGCGATGCCGCCGTTTCATTTTCACTAGCCCTGCTATTTTTATACTCTGACTGACCAACGCCTAACTTTACGTAACTACCTTCAGCTTGTGCAACGATCGGCGCGACCAGCACTGCACCCATAAATACAGCCACTAATTTTTTCCGCATATTGATTTCCTGTTCTCTACATTGAAGATCAGCCGACGCGTGGCCCTGCCGGTCCTTGGAGGACAGGGCGGATTTTACGAAACTACTTCCTCACTCAGGTTTGACGAGTTGCAAAAAAATGACGGTTCTATACCCAAAAAACTTACGTACAGAAAAACTGCTTTGGGGTATTTGTTCATGTGTGCCGCCTCAAGGATGAGCTTGAACTCATAGTGACACTCAGCCACGTCGTGCCTCATACGCGAGACCCCGACCAAAACCGTCCGCACAGCGTGTTTTTTGCAATACCTTTACTGCACGCTGGTATTGACGCCAGTCATCCAAGCGGACGCGAATAATTGTAGAGACGGATGGATGACACGAATATCGTTTTGTTGTACCAAAGGCGCTGAACTATGCAGCGAATGCATACTACGACTTTGTTGGTTTTTGATTGAGCAGAATCAATAAGCCTCTTCCCACGACTGAGAAAGCCGTGATGCGCACTGGATCAAACCGACCATACTGTAAGTTTGCGGAAAGTTACCCCACAACTCACCGCCATCAAGTGACACATCCTCAGAGAGCAGCCCGAGATGATTGCGGCATGCAAGCACTTTTTCAAACAGCTTTCGTGCACGCACCTTTTCACCGGTACGTGCCAGCGCGAGAATCCACCAAAGTGTACAAACCAGAAAAGCCGTATCAGGACGACCGAAATCATCTTCTTCGTCATATCGCAGTAAAAAATCACCTCTTTGCAAGTGACGCTCAACGGCGCGTACAGTGCCGATGAAGCGAGGATCATCCGGAGATAAAAACTGAAACTCATTCATCAACAACAGGCTGGCATCGAGGTGGTCGCCGCCGAATGTCGATACAAAACTGCCTAGTCTGGGGTTCCAGGCGTTCTCGGCGAGTGTTTTGCCAATGGCAGCCGCTTCTCGTGCCCAGCGTTGTGCGCGGGTCGGCAAATTGAGCCGTAATGCGATCGCACGCAAACGATCGCAGGCTGCCCAGCACATCAAGACAGAAAAGGTATGGATGCGGCGTACACCACGCAGCTCCCAGATGCCAGCGTCCGGCTGTAAATGACAGCGAATGGCCTGCTCACCAAGGCGCTCGAGATCCGTAAACATCTGACGGCCCGCGGGTCGCTCCAGACGCGCATCAAAAAATGCGTGCGTGCTGGCCAGAACTGCGGCGCCAAATACATCGTTTTGTACTTGTCCCCAAGCGAGATTACCGACGCGTACGGGACCCATGCCACCATAGCCGTCCAGTGATGGCGCAATCCATTCGTCGAGCGAAATCTCGCGGCGTATGCCATACACTGGCTGTAAAGGCGTGTCGCGCGAGTCAGCAATGATGTTGAGGATGTATTCCAGATAGTGCTGCATCGTTGCCGTTACACCGAGCTGGTTGAGTGCATTGACGACGAAATACGCATCACGCAGCCAGCAATAGCGGTAGTCCCAGTTTCGGCCGCTGTGCGGTGATTCCGGAATGGATGTCGTTACCGCTGCAATGATGGCGCCGGTATCGTCGAAGGCGTTCAGCTTGAGGGTGATCGCCGCACGAATGACAACGTCTTGCCACTCGAAGGGAATTGCCAGGTTACGCACCCATCGGTACCAATAGGAGAGGGTCGATTCAAAAAATGTTCGCCCGAGATCGCGGGGAGCGCCATCAACGGTTTCATCAGGACCCATGAGCAGCGTGACACTGTCATGAAGGAAAAATTTTCGTTCTTCTGTCAGCGCTGTCACGGAAGCATCCGTGGTGACTCGCATTGCCTGGGCGCCGCCGAAATAGGTCACATGATGCGCACCTGATCGCACCTGCGCAAGAGACTGGCCGTAATTGAGTGCCGGTCGTAACCTTAGCGCGATGCGAGGGCGACCTACGACGCGTCGGATCATTCTCACCACCATCGCAGGCGCAAACATGCGCCCGTGTAAGTAAAAACGAGGCGAAAAATCCGTGATATCGATGACGTTACCCTGTCCATCTTGCATGCGTGTCTGCAGAATGGCTGAATTGCGCAGGTAGGTCTGACGCATTGTGCGTCCGTTCTCAAACTGAAGATCAATAAAACCAAGGGCTTCCGGGCTGGCATTGTTTTCTTCGGAGCGAAGCAGGCTGCAGCAGAGCGGGTTGCTGTCGAAATTCGGATAACACCACCAGACAATGTGCGCATTCCTGTCAACCAGTGCACTGGTGCGGGAGTTTCCTATTAGACCAAGTTCCAGCTGACTCATGGGCTTTGCACGCGGTTTTTGTTCGCCTTGTTGCTTGATGATGCCAGTGGCGGCAATATCTCCAGCAGCAAGTCCAGCAGGCGCTTGATGTCATCCTGGTCTTTGATCGAATAGTCGGCAGCTGTCGGAAGTTCGGTGCCCACCCGCACTGAAAATATATCCGGATGACGCATTACGAAGACATCTTCATCGGTACGGTCATCACCGACGTATATCGCTCGGTAGGTGGGAGAGGTCTGAAGTAATTGCCTGACTGCGGCTCCTTTGTCGCCAGCATCTGCGGGCAAAAGACTGATATTGAATTTTCCGGCAAGCGTGCGAGGAGCAGGTAATAATGTCGCAAAACATGCCGAGAGACTCTGCTGAATTGAACTCTGATCTCGTGCGTTGCGGTAGTGCACCGTGAGTGAGTAGGTCTTGTCTTCTATCCAGACCGCGTTAACAAAAGGCGACAGCATAGGTTGGAGCAATGATAGCCACTGACGGCAGAGCTCAGAATTCGCAGGCGCTCGCCTGTCCCAGCCCGGTAGTCCCTCGAGACCATGATTGCCGATCAGGTAGTCCGGTTCGAACTCGAGTCGCTTTCGCATGTCAGCCAACGACCTTCCGGTGATAATACCGATGGGTGCACGTCGCTGAAGTACCTGCAGTTGCTGTTGTATGTCAGGAGGCAGATTGACCAACGCTGGGTTGCTGATCAGTGGTGCGAGTGTCCCATCAAAATCAAACAGGCACAAAGCAGGTTTGACTAGAAAATTGCGTAGTGCGGATTGGCCAGCTTCAGATAACAATGGCTTCATACGGCGCGGCGCAAGGGATGCTGGCTGTGGGTATGAATTTTTTCGCTTACTCGCTGGCGACGGCGCAGCCTTGCGGCATCCAGCAGCATCAAACCTGCCCATCGATAGACATTGAACTCCCGCACCCGCGTACGCATACTGCGCATGCGCTCGCGCTGCTCTGCTGCCGGCATCGCTAGCGCTCGATAGATTGCCTGAGCACCCTGCTCTATGTGATAAGGGTTGATGATGAGTGCTTCATGCAATTCCCTGGCTGCGCCGGTGAACTGGGACAAAATCAATACGCCCAGCTCATCATCGCGTGCAGCGATGAATTCTTTGGCAACCAGATTCATTCCGTCATGAAGACTGGTCACCAGACAGATGTCGGCTGCCCGATAACACTTCGCCAGCTGATCGGCGTCATAGTGCGCGATCCTCAAAACGATTGGGGTTGCGGATGAATTCAGATAGCGCTGATTGATTTCATGCGCCATCGTGCGGACGCGTGCTTCGAGATTCTGATATTCGTCCAGCGAGGAGCGGCTCGGTGCTGCGATCTGCAAAAGAGAAAAACGTCCCACCATTTCCGGACGCAGCGCCAGTAACCTGTCGACTGCCTGGAAACGCTCGACGATCCCTTTGGTGTAATCCAGCCTGTCCACACCCAAAGCGATACGATGACCTCCGGGCAGGCTCAGACTGTCCCGTAATTCGTGACGGCACTGAACAACATCCAGCACGATTTTGGGTTCAGGCCAGGCAATGGAGATGGGATAGGGCTCAACTTGCGTTAACTCACCGCCATAAGAAATCGTTGATGCCTCATGCTCGATACGAGTTTCAAGGTAGCGGTCAACGGTTTCAAGAAAATTCTTGCAGTGGAAGGGCGTATGAAAGCCCAGCAGGGTGTTGCCGAGCAAGCCTTCAAGTAACTCCTCCCGCCAGGGACAGATGCCAAAGGATTCGGGGTTCGGCCACGGAATATGCCAGAACATGATGATCGTGGCTTTCGGCAGTTTTTCCCTGACCATCCGGGGTAACAGCGCAAAGTGATAATCCTGCACCAGCACGACCGGATCATCGGTGCGTGCCTCGGCGATTACGGCATCTGCGAAACGCTGATTGACGATGACATATTGCTCCCAGTCCGAGGTACGGAACACGGGCCGCACGTGCGCAATGTGACAGAGCGGCCACAGGCCTTCGTTGGAAAAGCCGTAGTAGTAACCGTCTTCCTCCTCGCTGCTCAGCCACACTCTTCGCAAGGTATAGGATGGGACGCCGGGTGGTACCTGTACTCTGTCGCGAGCATCGACGGTGACGCGGTCGGCGCTGCCACTGCCATGGGCAATCCAGGTGCCCGAGCATGCTCGCATCACGGGCTCCACCGCGGTAACAAGACCACTCGCTGGACGGCGGACGACGATGTCCGGCTCACCCTGCTCGTGAATATACGGCTCACGGTTGGAGACTACCAATACCTCGTCACCCGCCAGTTCATCATGCAGCAGTGAGCGTAATTTTTGCGGCGTCCAGATCTGAGGCGAATGTTGTTGCGCGCGTCGCTCGGTGTGTATCTGATGAAGCATTACACGAAGATCACCAACTAGTGGGCGAAACTCATGCAGCGTCCCGGTGGCTGGTGGCGCAACCATCTCGATTCGTAACCGATTTTTTAGCGCAGTTACCCAAACGAGCCAGCGCCTGCGAGAAACCCACAGTACGAGTGCAGAAATCACGAGAAACATCAGAAAAAAAATAAGCATGAGATAGTAATAGAACGCATCACCTCGACGTTGAATAAACTGTGTATCTTGGACAAGTAAACGCTTGCCCATTGAAATACCTTTTTGTTCCAACGAAAACTCACTGATGCGCATTGCCGGGAGTGAAGTGCCTTGACAATATGTTTGGTGCTGCAAGGCGCTGCTGCGATCTCGCGAATGACCTGCGAGATCGCAGAAACCCATTGCCCGCAACTGACCCACGAGGGCCGCGTGCTTCAGTAATTGCTGTATCGCGTCTGCGTCTTGCAGCATCGCATCATCAATTAGGGGCTCGCGAATCGATGCGCCCACCATTTGTGCGCGCGTTTCGAGATCACGCAAAAACCGGTGCTGTATCAAATCATCGACTACCGGCAGCAAAAGCAGCGCAAATAATCCTATAACAAGCGCCAACGGCAGCATGAAACGCAGACAGCGCTGGACCGGTCGAATTGACATTAAATAACACCCGACGAAAATGGAAATCTTCGGCTCTTCAAGCTGCGAGTCCGCCCGAACATCTGCTGTATGACCCGATTTCAGCCTGGCGATGCGAGACCCACCTCACTTGCAAACATGCTTCTCGTATTGAACCAGGACCGGACGCGACAGTTCTTCAACAGACACTCAGAACTGGGGGACGTTCCATGAGTCCCTGCTTTACGGCGAGCGAGCACGGGGACGCGATTGGACGGCTGAAAAATCAAGCTTACAGGGCCACTTTCTCAGCCAAAAACAGGGGTGGTTTTGTGCCATCCGCATTTTCTTGAGGATGGACTCTGGATAGCCTGTGCGGTTCCAGAACTTGGGGGCGGTTAACACACATGATGCTGCGTCGCAACATTAAAACTTGTGGGATATTCATCTAAATGACTGCCGGCAAGCCACAAGCTGGTTATGATTGCGCATAGCATCGGCGCAGCAGACCATCAGCGCCGTCCACCCCCACCACGAATGAAGAACAGCGCATGGAGAGGCACACTTCCGTAGCGGATACTTTTCCGCGTTTATTGCTTGAGCACGCGCGAGTACGCGCCGACAAGCCGGCGTTCCGGGAAAAAGATCTGGGTATCTGGCAAAGTACCCGCTGGTCAGAAGTCGCAGAGCATATACGCCAACTCGCTTGCGGCCTGGCAGCCTTGGGTTTCAAACGCGGGATGAATCTCGCCGTGATCGGTGACAACCGCCCTCGCTTGTATTGGGGCATGTCGGCGGCCCAATGTCTGGGGGGCGTTGCCGTTCCCTTGTATCAGGACGCACCTGCCGCCGATATGGCCTATGTGCTGGAAAACGCCAGCATCGATTTCGCCATCGTCGAAGATCAGGAGCAGGTCGACAAACTGCTTGAAATCCGGGAAACAGTGCCGGGCCTCTCGCACATCATTTATGACGACGGACGCGGCTTGCGCAACTATGGTCAATCAGGTCTGCACGCGTTTGAGCAAGTGCAGGCACTGGGACGCACCCACGCCGAGCATCACCCTTCATTTTTCATGGACGAGGTTCATGCCGGACGGTCTGATGACATCGCCGTCATTCTTTATACATCCGGTACCACGGGCAAACCCAAGGGGGTCTGCCACTCCCATGCGGCGATGATTGCCACCAGCAAGACACTGATCGCATTTGACGGACTCACGCCCGAAGACGAGGTGTTGTGCTACCTGCCGTTGGCCTGGGTCGGCGATTTTCTGTATTCCTTTGCGATGTCGCATCTCACTGGCTTTTGCCTGAACTGTCCGGAGTCACCCGCAACGGTCACCAGCGATTTACGTGAAATTGGCCCAACGTATTATTTCGGACCGCCACGCATTTACGAAAACATTCTCACGCAGGTGATGATTCGCATCGAGGATGCCAGCGCCATCAAGCGCAGCATCTTCCACTACTTTATGCGGA
>Ga0315909_10000761_pt1 | contig 43243 bp, 36 predicted proteins | sample LakEriMetagenome_11_FD_203527 | JGI IMG/M metagenome (GOLD analysis project Ga0315909, IMG submission 203527) | Freshwater fungal communities from buoy surface, Lake Erie, Ohio, United States - Buoy 2 MA125 | ecosystem: Environmental > Aquatic > Freshwater > Lake | place: USA: Lake Erie, Ohio... | reverse complement strand
TTGGCGTAACTGAAGAAGAATTAAAAAATCTTTTTGAACAGTACGGAAGAGTAGCTAAAGCTTCTATTGCTTTAGACAAAGAAACAAGAAAACCTAGAGGTTTTGCTTTTGTTGAAATGAATGACGCAGCTGAAGCTGCTGAAGCAATTAAAAATTTGGATGGATCTACAATAAATGGTCGTCAAATTGCAGTTAAAGAAGCTGATCAACGTCCAGACAATCGATCTGGAGCATCAGGTGGAAGACCTGATTTCAATAGAAATGCACCTAGAGGAAATGATCAAAGACCAGGAGGATTTAACCGAAATCAAAATATTCAATCAGAATATAAAAAGCCGATTGATGATAAACCTGTAAACTTCACTCCTGCTCCTTCTCCAGATTCAATCAAACCAGTTGTCCGTAAAATTGATAAAGACAAAAAACCAAAAGATTGGGATTCTGAAGGTAGAGCAAAAAAACCAAAGATGAATGCTTACAAGAAAAGTGGTAAAAATCCAAAGTTTTTTGATGATGAAGATGATGACGACTGGGATTTACCTTTAAACAAATTTGACGACGAAGAAGATTTCGACGATGATGAAGAATACGAAGATGATGAAGATTAATTAACATCATTTATGACAAATACTCAAATGCCTTTCGAAAGAGAGGCATTTTTTTTGTACATTTGTACCAGTTCTTTGGGGTCGTATTGGATTTGACAGCAATAGCAGTTGTTGAGTATAAGCATGTCGAGCGTTGTGGTGAAGCTCGTAAATATCTTGTCACAAAATATAATTGACAACACGTCATACGCACTTGCTGCTTAATCTATTAGATAGATATAGCTTTATTCCAGCTGAAGTTTAGTAAGCGGAACGAGTACTCTCTTCAAAAACTCCGCCTGATAGGTTTTGGAATACGAGGGTTCATCAAAAACAGGATAGTAACAATTTAGCTTCGACGTTGTTATGAAACTCAAGAAGATAAGCTTGTAATTGGGTGTTCTTGTCCGTTTGCAAGTCGAAAATTAATCACGAACTAAGCATGTAGAAACCTTAAGAATTCGTTGTTTGGACGAGGGTTCGAAACCCTCCGACTCCACTAAAACATAAGCCATTTGTCTGATGACAAGTGGCTTTTTTGTTAAATAGCCCTAAATTTCAAGGATTTGCACATTTTTCTATGGAATATTGATTTGAATAAATTGAAAATTCCATCATATCAAAAAGTCTATTACAAATTCTAACATTTTTTGTACCTTAGAACCCTAGATAGAAAATCAAACCATCATTCCATTTTCTATCCTTAAAACAAGCGTAACAAAGAAAAATGGCAGCTGAACAAAAAGTAAAAATAGAACAACAACTTTGGAACATTGCAAACACCCTGAGAGGGAAAATGGATGCAGATGATTTTAGAGATTATATATTGGGATTCATTTTCTATAAGTACTTAAGTACGAAGATGGATTTATATGCCAACGAAATATTAAAACCAGATGGTTTGACTTTCAAAGAATTGGAGGGTCACCCACAAGAAGCTGATTATATGGAAGCGGTAAAAGATGCTGCTTTGGATAAGTTAGGGTTTTTCTTGAAACCATCTGAATTGTTCGCCGAATTAGCTCACAGAGGGACTTCGACAAGCTCAGTCACAGGAGATAATTTCATTTTAGGAGATTTAGCGAAAGTCTTGACCAACATTGAGCAAAGTACAATGGGGGCTGAAAGTGAAGAAGATTTCGGGAATTTATTTGCTGATTTAGATTTAACGAGCCACAAATTAGGGAAATCGGAAACAGATAAAAATGAATTGATTGTAAAAGTATTGGTTCATTTAGATGAAATTGATTTCGACCTTGAAAATACGGAAAGTGATATTTTAGGAGATGCTTACGAATATTTGATTGGACAATTTGCTTCGGGCGCAGGAAAAAAAGCAGGAGAATTTTATACGCCTCAACAAGTTAGTAGTGTTTTAGCACAATTGGTAACCGTTGGAAAAGACAAATTGAAAAGTGTGTACGATCCAACCTGTGGTTCTGGTTCGTTATTATTACGTGTTGCAAAAGAAGTGAAAGAAGTGAGTGCGTTTTATGGGCAAGAAATGAACCCAACTACTTATAACTTGTGCCGAATGAATATGATTATGCACGATGTTCACTACAAACGTTTCGACATTAAAAATGAAAACACTTTAGAGCGACCTCAACACATTGACCAACGTTTTGAAGCAATAGTTGCCAACCCACCGTTTTCTGCACAATGGAGCGCAAGCCCTTTGTTTATGACCGACGAACGTTTTTCTTCTTACGGTAAATTAGCACCAAGTAGTAAAGCAGATTTTGCATTTGTACAACACATGGTGCATCAGTTAGCCGATAACGGAACTATGGCAGTAGTATTACCTCACGGTGTTTTGTTTAGAGGTGCAGCCGAAGGACATATCCGTGAATACTTGATAAAAGACAAAAATTATCTTGATGCTGTTATTGGTTTACCCGCAAATATCTTCTACGGAACAAGTATTCCAACGTGTATTCTAGTATTAAAGAAAAAAAGGATAGATTCTAAAAACGTGTTATTTATTGACGCAAGCCAACATTTTGAAAAAGTAAAAACTCAAAATGTATTGCGTTTAGAAGATATTTCTAAAATTATTACAACCTACGAAAACAGGACTTCCGAAGCCAAATACAGCCATTTAGCATCGATAGAAGAAATAGCTGAAAACGATTACAACTTAAACATACCTAGATATGTAGATACCTTTGAAGAAGAAGATGCTGTTGATTTAACTTCTATTACAAAAGAATTACGCGAATTAGCCGATTTGGAAAAAACGACAAATTCTACTATTGAAGGATTTTGTGAAGAATTAGGAATTGAAACACCATTTTGAGACCTATGGAAACGATACAAATTAAAAAACAGAAAACATTAGTTCCTGAATTGAGGTTTAAAGAGTTTGATAAGGAATGGGTAATAAACTTAATTGGAAATACTTGTTCTGTTAAAACGGGAGGAAGTGACACTCAAGACAGAATTGATAATGGAAAATACCCATTTTTTGTAAGATCAAATACTGTTGAAAGAATAAATAAATTTTCATACGATGGTGAAGCAATATTAACCTCAGGAGATGGTGTAGGAGTAGGAAAAAACTTTCATTACATAAATGGGAAATTTGATTATCATCAAAGAGTTTATGCATTAATTGAATTTAAAAAAGATTACAATGGGAAATTTATTTTCCAAGTTTTTAAAGAGAAATTTTATAAAAGAGTAATTAAATTAAGTGCTAAAAATTCTGTTGATTCTGTAAGAATGAGTATGATTACAGAAATGAAAGTAGCATTCCCCTCTCTCCCCGAACAACAAAAAATAGCTTCTTTTTTAAGTGCGGTTGATGAAAAAATACAGCAACTTACACGCAAAAAAGAATTATTGGAGCAGTACAAAAAAGGCGTAATGCAACAATTGTTTTCTGGTAAATTGAGGTTTAAGGATGAGAATGGTAAAGAGTATGCTGATTGGGAACTTCATCAAATAGAAGATTTAGTAAAAAGAAAAATACTAGACAAACCTCTAGATGGTAATCATGGTAGCATACACCCTGTTTCTTCAGATTTTGTTTCTAAAGGTATTCCTTTCGTAATGGCAAACAATATACGTAATGGTAAATTAAATTTAGAAGGTGTTACTTGTATTAAAAAAGAACAAGCTGATAAATTACAGAAAGGATTTTCGATTGAAGGAGATGTTTTGTTAACCCACAAAGGAAGTGTTGGGCTGTCTGCAATTGTTCAAAAATTAGATACGGATTACATAATGTTGACTCCACAAGTTACATATTATAGAATATTAGAAAGCCAGAAACTGGTCAATACATTTTTAAAAATCGTTTTTGATTCATCACTTTTTCAGAAAAGATTACAAACATTAGCTGATAGTGGAACAAGGCCTTACATCGGAATTACACTTCAGAGGACACTCGAAATTCCTTTACCATCAGTTAATGAACAAAAAAAAATAGCTAATTTTATTTCAGACATAGATTCTAAAATAGAAAGCACCACGCAACAAATCAACCAAACACAAACGTTTAAAAAAGGGTTGTTGCAGAAAATGTTTGTTTAAAACAAATAAAAACTGCGAGATTTTGCGAGAATCTCGCAGTTTCAAGAACTCCTTCCCAAAATATGACAACACAATCAGAAGCCTTATTAGAAAAGAACTTGGTCAATCAATTGATAGGAGCATGAAATAATCCAAAAAATTGATTTTAGAAAATTCTAAAACACTTATTATCTGTATATAAAATGTTAATAACTTTGAAATTCTGTTTACAACTAGATTAAAAAAGTTGTATATTTGTAACAACAGTACCCGTATTGCATACCGTAAGATCTGCATTCGGGTCATTTTTTTTTTGTACCAATGGCAAATAAACCTGCATACACTATATCTGATCAAATTGTATTGCTTAAATCTCGGGGAATGTTGTTTAAAGACGAATCTCAAGCAATAAATCATCTTAAAAATATAAGTTATTATCGATTAAAAGGCTATTGGTGGGATACACAATCGGATACAACTTTGCATACTTTCTCTTCTAACACCTATTTTGAAGACATAATTGAGCGATATAATTTTGATAAAGAATTAAGATTAATATTATTTGATGCTATAGAGATGATTGAGGTGTCTTTAAGAACAAAAATGATACATCATTTATCTTTAAGTTATGGAAGTTTATGGTATTTAAATTCTAAACTATTTGAAAACACACCTCTTACATTAAAAGATGGTACGAAAACTACAATTTACCAAAACACAATAGACGAACTTAAAAAAGAATTTAATAGAAGTCAAGAGATTTTCATTCAAGATCATAAAAAAAGATACCAAAATCAAGATGCCGATTCCTGGAAAATATTAGAAGTAGCATCCATGGGGACGCTTTCAAAATTGTTTAAAAATTTAAAGCATCAATTACCAGAAAAAGCAGCTATTTCTAAAGAAATGGGGTTGAATTTACATAGTGAATTATCTAGTTGGCTTGAATCTATTACTTATGTAAGGAATATCATAGCGCATCATTCAAGGTTATGGAGTAAAAATATGGTTAAAAAACCGACTTATAATTTGAAGAATCCAATCGGTCAATGGTTTCAAAACCCGATAACGCCAGTTCAAATTAAAAAGCCCTTTTTAATAATTTCATGTATGATGTATACATGTAATATGATTGATGCAAATAATAAAATAAAATTGAATATTTTTAATTTATTTAATCGTTATAAGTCAATTCCCATCTATAAACTTGGTTTTTTAAATAATTGGAAAAACGAACCTCTTTGGATATGAGTCATCAATCAGAAGCTATACTAGAAAAAAACTTAGTCAATCAATTGATTGGATTAGGGTATTCATCTGTTAAAATTCAAGATGGTGAAGCATTGGTTGCCAATCTGAAAAGTCAACTTGAAATTTTCAATGAAACGACTTTTACAACAAAAGAATTTGATGCCATTTTAAATCATTTAGCGAAAGGAAACGTATTTGAAAAAGCGAAGACTTTAAGAGACCGTTTTCAATTGACAAAAGAAGATGGAACTTCATTTTACGTTCGTTTCTTTAATAAAGAAGATAACGGTAAAAACCTTTTTCAAGTAACCAATCAAGTGACAGTTGAGGGATCTTTTTTAAATCGTTATGACGTTACTTTGTTAGTGAATGGTTTGCCTTTGGTTCAGATAGAACTGAAACGTTCAGGATTAGAAATCAAAGAAGCATTTAATCAAATCAACAGGTATCAATTGCATTCATTTTGGAGTAATCACGGTTTGTTTCAATACGTTCAATTGTTTGTAATAAGTAACAAAGTAAATACAAAATATTTAGCAAATAATCGTTTGCAATCTGTTAAACAGACATTCTATTGGGCAGATGAAAAGAATAAAAACATTACCGATTTAACGGAGTTTACAAAAGCCTTTTTAAACCCAATACATCTGGGTAAAATGGTGGCTCATTACATCGTTATCAATGAAACTCACAAAGTGATGATGGTTTTGCGTCCGTATCAATATTACGCAACGGAAGCCATTATTAAACAAGTTTCTCAATCCAATGAGAATGCCTATATCTGGCATACAACAGGTTCAGGTAAAACCTTGACTTCATTTAAAGCAAGTCAAATTTTAGTAGAATTACCTCAAGTGCACAAAGTCGTATTTGTAGTCGATAGAAAAGATTTGGATTACCAAACAATGAATGAGTTTAATGCATTCAAGAAAGACAGCGTTGATGTTACTGGTAATACGCAATCGCTAGTCAGACAATTAAAGGATAATACGAAATTGGTTCTTACAACCATTCAAAAATTGAATAATGCTATTTCAGACCGTTTTAAGTCGAGTATAGAATCGTTGAGAAACGAGAAAATTGTTTTCATTTTTGATGAATGTCACAGAAGTCAGTTTGGAGAAACCCACGGAAGAATTACAGAATTCTTTTCGAAAAGTCAATTAATTGGTTTTACAGGAACTCCCATCTTTGCTGAAAATGCAACTAAAAATGAATTAGGAAAACGTACAACCAAAGATTTATTTGGAAACTGTTTACATAAATATGTGATTACTGATGCTATTCGAGATGAAAATGTACTACGTTTTGGAATTGAATATGTTGGTAAATACAAAGACAAAAGCAATGCATTTATTGATATTGAAGTAGAAGATATTGATAAAAAAGAAGTACTCGATTCTGAAAAACGACTAGATAAAATTGCCGATTATATTATTGCTCATCACAGTCAGAAAACGTTTCGAAAAGATTATTCTGCCATTTTCGCTGTGAGTAGCATTGAAAATGTAATCAAATATTACGACATCTTCCAAAAGAAAAAAGAAGCAGGCGAACATGATTTACGTATTGCAACTATTTTCACCTACGGAACAAACGAAGATTCTGATGATGCACAAGATTATCTTCCTGATGACCAAGATGATTGGGGTAATGAAGGTCTAAGTATGGCAGCTGATCCAAGAGCAATTTACCAATCTTCACATTCAAGAGATAAATTGGAAAGCTTTATTGGAGATTACAACAAAATGTTCAATACAAGTTTCTCTACTAAAGATAGTCAGCAGTTTGAAAACTATTACAAAGATATCAGTAAACGTTTAAAAGAAAGAGAAAAGGAAAGTTTCAATGACGAGAAAGACCGTTTGGATATTGTCATTGTTGTAAATATGATGTTGACAGGTTTTGATGCGAAAAAAGTTAATACTTTGTACGTTGATAAAAACTTAAAACAACACGGTTTAATTCAGGCTTACTCAAGAACCAATCGAATATTAGGAGAACAGAAATCACAAGGAAACATATTAGCATTCAGAAACCTTAAAAAAGCGACAGATGATGCAATTACCTTGTTTTCAAATAAAGAAGCGATAGATGTTGTTACAATGCCTGATTACGAAGTGATTGCCACTAAGTTTGATGAAGCATTGAAGTTTTTAAGAGAAATTACACCAACCTATCAAAGTGTTGATGATTTAGAAACTGAAGAAGCCGAAGCACAATTTGTACAAGCATTCAGAAGATTGATGCGAAATATGAATGTTTTGCAATCCTACACTGATTTTGATTGGGAGGATATTGCAATCGATGAGCAAGAATTTGAAGATTACAAAAGCAAGTATTTAGACTTATATCAAAAAGTAAAACGCGATCAGCAAAAACAAAAAACGTCTATTTTAGATGATATAGATTTTGAATTGGAATTGATTCACAGAGATCAAATAAACGTTGCTTATATTATAAAATTACTTTCTCAATTGAAAGCTTCTAAAGCAGATGCTGCAGCAGTTCAACGAAAAGCAATTATCGACTTATTAGGAGGAGACATTCAATTAAGAAGTAAACGTGAATTGATTCAAAAATTCATAGATGAAAATCTGCCTCATATCAACGATGCAGATAACATTGAAGATGAATTTGAAAAGTTCTGGCAAGATCAAAAGGTATTAGCGCTTGATAAATTATGCAAAGAAGAAAACCTAGACAAAGCACAATTTAAATCCTTAATCGACGCCTATATATTTAGCGGTCACGAACCTATTAAAGATGAAGTTTTTAAATGCCTGGATAATCGTCCGAGTATTTTACAAGCTAGAGCAATCGGTGAACGAATTCTAAATAAGATGAAGGAATTTGTAGAAGTCTATGTAGAAGGAATGATGGCTTAGAAATGATTTGAAATTTCAATTTTTTCAAAAATGGAAACTTCTGAATCAGACGATATTAATTATATAATTTCCTCTTGTAATAGAAAGAACAAATTTGAATTCATATTAATACAACAAACAATGAGAAAAATAGTTTTTCGCTTAGCAACTCTCCTTTGCTTCTTAAATGCATGGTCTATAATAGCTCAATAAACACAAGGTGAATTTAAAGATCTTAAATTAGCTTTAAAACAACCGAAGAAAGTAGCGAAATGACCTATAAACAAGCCCAAAAAGCGCCTTCGGAATCCCAAAGACGCTTCCATCATTATTCAATACTTTTTTTAATTATTTCCGAAATATTCATTCCCTAAACCTGCTGAATCGAAGGAAAAAGCTTTTTCGCTTTCCGTTTTATCCAGTTTATTACAAATCGACAAACTCCAGATTACAATTTCCATAAAGAACAAACGATCTTGTTCTTCTAAATTTGGGTTATACTCATCTACCAATTTACATAATGGCTCAATTTGGTTAAGAGCATTATTGAAATCAGCGTCCGTATCTGTATAATGCAATTCTAGAACATTTTTTTCGAACCAATTTATGATATCTGAATAAGGTGTTTTCACTCCCTCTTTTTCCAATTTTGGAATACGCGGGAATATTTTTTCAAATTCAGTGAGAATTGCCTGATCGATTAACATTTTAGCCACTTCTGCAGCACCCTCCTGTTCACCTTCGTAAACCAATTCAATTTTTCCAGTGATAGATGGAACAATGGAAACAAAATCAACCAAACGAATTGCTGTTTTTTCTGCTCCTGTTTCAATTAATCGCAATTTTGCAGCAGCTATAAGATTTTCCATTGCACTAATAGTTAATCTTGCACTTACTCCACTTTTAGCATCTACATATTCGCTGTTACGAGCCTCAAAAGCAACTTGTTCTAATAAATCTCTTGCAGTACTACAAATTGTTATACTTTCTTTGTCGCTATCAGAAATTTTAGCTTCTTGTTCCGTTATTTTTCTAGCTAATTCAATTGACGTTGGATAATGTGTGAAAATCTGAGATCCGATTCGATCTTTTAGCGGAGTTACAATACTTCCTCTATTGGTATAATCTTCTGGATTTGCTGTAAATATAAATTGAATATCCAAAGGCATTCGCAATTGAAAACCACGAATTTGTATGTCTCCCTCTTGTAAAATATTAAACAAGGAAACTTGTATTCTAGCCTGTAAATCAGGCAGTTCGTTTAGAACAAAAATACAACGGTTCGCTCTAGGAATCATTCCATAATGCAAAACACGTTCGTCTGAATAGGGTAATTTTAAAGTAGCTGCTTTAATTGGATCGATATCTCCTATCAAATCGGATACATTTACATCTGGAGTTGCTAATTTTTCAAAAAATCGTTCCGAACGATGAACCCAAGAAATAGGTGTATCATCTCCTTTTTCAGCCAATATATCTTTGCTGTACTTTGAAATAGGATGAAAAGGACTATCATTGATTTCTGAACCTTTTACTATTGGCATGTATTCGTCCAATAATTCAATCATATTGCGGGCAATTCTCGTTTTTGCTTGACCTCTTAATCCTAATAAATTGATGTGATGTCCAGCAAGAATTGCTTTTTTCAATTGTGGAACAACTGTATCTTCATACCCCCATAATCCTTCAAAAACAGGCTCTTTAGATTTTATTTTTCTTGAAAGATTTGCTTGCATCTCTTCATTGATAGATTGGTCTTTGTATCCTGAAGCTTTTAATTCTTTGAATGTGATTTCTTTTTTCATTTTATGTATTTTAATGCGTTTGTTAAATTCTTTTCACCCTGTTTTTTTCGTAATCTTCAAAGATCATTTGTCCCAAACCTGATAGACCTGTTAAGAAAGCTTTCCCTTTGTTTTGCGCAGTAAATAATTCCACAAATTGTCTCAAATAAGGATCTTGTGCAATCATAAATGTGGTGATCGGAATTTTTAATTTTCGGGCTTGTGCTGCTTTATTTAGGCATTGTCCTACTATCATTTCATCTAAACCATTGCTGTTTTTGTAAAATTCACCATTGGGTAATCTAACGCAACTCGGTTTACCATCTGTAATCATGAAGATTTGTTTGTTGGTATTTCGTTTTCTACGCAAAATATCCATAGCTAATTCTAAGCCTGCAACAGTATTGGTGTGATAAGGCCCTACTTTTAAATAAGGTAAATCTTTTACTTTAATAGGCCATGCTTCGTTACCGAACACGATAATGTCTATCGTATCTTTTGGGTATTTCCGATTGATTAATTCCACCAAAGCCATAGCGACTTTTTTTGCCGGTGTGATTCGATCTTCTCCATATAAAATCATCGAGTGACTAATATCAATCATCAAAACAGTACTCATTTGAGCTTTGTGTTTTGTCTCTTCAACAATCAAATCATTTTCAGTAAGTTTAAGATCTGAAATCCCGTGATTGATCTGCGCATTTTTTAAACTTTCGGTCATGTTTACCAGTGCAAGATCATCTCCGTATTGAAAAGTTCGGCTGTCTCCGTCTCGTTCATCCCCTACTCCTATTTTTGTTGTTTTATGATTCCCTATTCCGCTTTTTTTCAGCTTACCGAAAATTTGGTCCAAGGCAAATTCACGAAGTGCAGATTCCATTTTTGCGGTGAGCAAGTTCTTCCCTTTTCCTTTACCAGCATTACCATCTTCAGGATCGATTTCTTCTTTTATATAACCTCGCTTCTTAAGATCTTCTTCAAAATCAGCTAAAGTATATTCATCGGTAAAAATTGAATATTCTTTATCGAGTACGTCCAACCATTCAAAAGCTTCTTCGACATTTCCAGAAGTATGTGTAAGCAATTCTTTAAAGATGTCAAATACTCTATCAAAATGAGATATTTCTTTTGGTACATGTTTACTGAAAATAAATCCTTTACCTAGATCAAATTGAATTCCTTTCATACTATACTTTTTTAATGATTATATATCATCTTGCTTATCAGTAAAATAATTTTAAAAATACGCGATTTAAAAACCCTATTTACACCGATAGTAGACAATGTTCATTGTACTGGCAAAATTCATAAATATAAGCCTATTAAAAATATGATTTTAAAATTCATTTTGAAGCTTTATTTAAATTGTAAAACAGAATAAATTTAAAAAGCATGAATTAACTTAATGCATTAAAAAAAGAGGAAATATTTTATACTTAATAAGTAAAAACTTCGCTTACGAAATAATCAATAGTAATTATCAGTTTAAAACAAAAAAGAAGGAATAATTATATATTTAATAAATTACAAATTTCTTCCTAAAGAAACTTAATGTGAATACAAAACAGTAGTTTAAACTTTGATTATAGAGTTTTAAACCCTTTATAAATTTAGATTTATAGATTAATGTCTCCACTGAAAATATACTATCAACCCCTATAACCAAATTTTTAACTGTTTATAGGGGTTTTTATTTTTTAATTAAAATAACCTATCTTGATTTCAATAATTGAATCAGGTTCTTTCGTATTTTCATTTAGAACATTGAATTTTGTTCTTTTTGTCCAATTCCCATTTTGGTCATAGTGATATTTGTAAACATTTTTCTTAAAAATTGCTCCATCACCATTATAATCTACTTCTTCTATAACATTCCCTTTTTCATCATAAACGTAAGTAAATCTATCAAAAAGTATATTAGAAGAATTGTAAATACTATTTTCAATCAAATTTCCATTTGAATCATATTTATACACAAAATGTTCATTTAATACTTTACGACTGTTATAATCATTTTCCTCAATTAAATTTCCTTTATCATCGTATTTATAAGTATAACTATCATAAACGATTCCATTTGAATTTAAATCTTTTTCTTCAACAGCATTTCCATTAGCGTCGTTTACATATTCTGATTTCCCATCAATTATCGTATCACTATTGTAATCAAAAACTTCAGTTAAAAATCCTTTTTCATTGTATTTATATACAAATTTCTCATACATTCTTCCACTTGCATTATACTTTGTTTCATTTATCAAACGACCATTCTTATCGTACTCAAAATTAAATTTCTCAGAAATTACATTATTATTTAAATAATGAATCTCTTCCAACTTGTTTCCATCAATAGTGTAAGATTCTAAATATTTTTTTTCCAAATTTGTTTTGACTGCTTCGCCTAATTTATCTTCAGCATCATAAATTGAAACTTCTAACGTTTTAACTTTTCCTTTAAATTGCTCGAATGAAGGCTTATGTAAAGTCTGTCCTTTAATTTTTGATTGAGCATAAAGGATAGAAGTTAAGAATATAAAAGTCGATAATAGTAGCATTTTTTTCATAGCTTCTAAGTTTTAGTGAATAATCTTAAATATACATTTTTTTTATTTAAAAGTATAGTTCTAAAAAATAATTTTCAAATTAAATAGGCAATTTTTCGATAAGCTGTTTTTTTGTATTTGAGTTATAATATTCACAGATGTTATACTAATTAAAGTTGAAAGTTGCTCTTATTTAGCAATTAAAGCAGAAATCTTAAAAAAAATATACCTAAAATGATTTATTTCTTTGAAATACATTCATATATTTGTACTAATCTAAATTAGATAACAAAATAAACAAAATAAATATGGGAAGAGGAGATAAAAAAACTGCAAAAGGAAAAAGAGCAATGGGTTCATTTGGAATAACTCGTCCTCGTAAAAAAACAACTTCTACAGCTCCTGTAACTGAAGTAAAAGCAGTAAAAGAAAAAAAGGCGCCTGCTAAAAAAGCTGCTCCAAAAAAAGAAAAAGCAACTGAAGCATAATTTTAAAATGGCTTTCCAATTCGGGAAGCCATTTTTTTTTATCCATTAATTAAAATTTTAACGCTTTTACGAAATAAAAATAAGCTGTAAAATAAAAATTATTGACAATTTTGTAAAAGTAAATAAGCAAACAAAAAACATCAAACAATGAAACACAATTTCGGAGCAGGTCCTTGTATTTTACCTCAGGACGTTTTCAAACAAGCAGCTGATGCAGTTCTTGATTTTAACGGATTATCAATTCTTGAAGTTTCTCACCGTCACAAAGATTTCGTTGCCGTAATGGACGAAGCAATTGACTTAGTTAAAAAAGCATTAAATGTTCCTGCAGGATATTCAGTAGCTTATTTACAAGGTGGAGCAACTTTAGGTTTTACAATCGCTGCATTAAATATGATGCGTGACACTAAAAAAGCAGCTTATATTAATACTGGAACTTGGGCTTCAGGTGCAATTAAAGAAGCTAAAAAAGTTGGAGTTGATGTAAATGTGATCGCTTCTTCTGAAGATAAAAACTTCTCTTACATTCCTAAAAACTTTGTGATTCCAAACGATGTTGATTATTTACATTTCACATCTAACAATACAATTTACGGAACTCAATTTAAAGAATTCCCTAAAACAAGTTTACCATTAGTTTGCGATATGTCTTCTGATATTTTCGCTCAAGAAATTAATGTGGGTGATTTTGATTTAATCTATGCTGGAGCACAAAAAAATCTTGGACCAGCTGGAGCAACTTTATACATTGTAAAAGATGATGTTTTAGGAAAATCAACTTCTCCATTCATGCCAACTTATTTGGATTTGAAACAACAAGTTGAAAAAGAATCAATGTTGAATACACCTCCTGTATTTTCAGTTTACGTAGCAATGTTAAACTTACGTAATATGATTGAAAACGGTGGAGTAAAAGCGATTGCAGCTAAAAACAACGCAAAAGCAGCTTTATTATATAGCGAAATTGATGCAAATCCATTATTCAATGGTTCTGTTGCAACTGAAGATCGTTCTAACATGAATGTTACTTTCACATTAAAAGATGATTCTAAAAATGAATTATTTGACAAAATGTGGAAAGAAGCAGGAATTGTAGGTTTACCAGGTCACAGATCAACAGGTGGATACAGAGCGTCTATCTACAATGCGTTACCAATTGAAAGTGTTCAAGTATTGGTGGATGTAATGAAGGAATTTACTAGAACAAACGGCTAGTTTCGACTTCGCTCAACTGCCATTTTGGATGATGGATTTTGAATTTTAAATGTTCCAAATTCATATCTAAAAGAAATTAGACGTTAATAAATAATTATTGATTTTGGATTTTGAGTTACTAATTCAAAATCCAAAATTTAAAATTCAAAATTTACAAAGTGAAAATATTAGCAAACGATGGAATTTCTGCATTGGGTCAGGAATTATTAGAAAAAGCAGGATATACTGTAATTACAGAAAAAGTAAATCAAGAAGATTTAGCGAAAGCTGTAAATGAAAATAATATTGAAATGGTTTTAGTGAGAAGCGCTACAACTGTTCGTAAAGAAGTAATTGATGCTTGTCCAAATTTAAAATTAATTGGACGTGGTGGTGTTGGTATGGATAATATCGATGTTGCTTATGCTCGTGAGAAAGGTTTGACGGTTATCAATACACCTGCATCTTCTTCTCAATCTGTTGCTGAATTGGTTATGGGGAATTTATTTTCTATTTCAAGATTCTTAAATGATTCTTTCAAAAACATGGAAACTGGAGATTTCTCTGTATTGAAGAAAAATTATGCAAAAGGTGTTGAGTTAAGAGGAAAAACTTTAACTATTATTGGATTCGGAAGAATTGGACAAAGTTTAGCTTCTTATGCTTTAGGAGCAGGAATGGATGTTGTTGCTGTTGATAGTTTTATCAAAGAACCAATTACAATCGAAGTTCAAATTGGAACAAAACAAACTGTAAAAGTTGAAATTACTCCAATTGCATCTTTAGAAGAAGGAATTAAAGTGGCTGATTACATCTCAATCCACGTTCCAAAACAAGCGGATGGTTCTGCGGTTATCACTACTAAAGAATTCGAAATCATGAAGAAAGGTGTTCGTTTAGTGAATGCTGCGCGTGGTGGAGTAATCAATGAAACGGATTTATTAGCTGCTATTGAAAGCGGAAAAGTTGCTGCTGCAGCTTTAGACGTTTTCGACAATGAACCAAATCCAAGAACAGATTTATTAAACAATGCTAAAATTGCAACAACTCCACACATCGGAGCTGCAACTTTAGAAGCTCAAGATAGAATTGGATCTGAATTAGCTGATTTGATTATCGGACAATTTGGGAAATTAAACTAGACATCTAGAAAATAGATATTTAGAAGTTAGACTTAAATTTTTGAGTCTAACTTCTAGTTTCTAAGAATCTAATTTCTAAAAGAAAATGACTAAAATAAAACCTTTTAAAGCTTTAAGACCTGTTCGTGATTTGGTGCATTTGGTTGCAACACGTCCTTACTATTCTTATAAAAAAAATGTATTGAAGGCAAAGTTGGAAGACAATCCTTTTACATTTTTACATATTATCAATCCTGAATTTGGAAGTTCAATTAAAACGAAACCGAATTCACCTGAGCGATTTCAATTGGTGAAAGATCAATATGCTGCTTTTATAAAAGAAGGAATTTTATTTGAAGATCAAGAAGAAACGATTTACATCTATCGTCAGACTAAAAATGGTCATGCCTTTACTGGTATTGTTGCAGGTGCGAGCGTTGAAGAATACGACAATGATTTGATCAAAAAACATGAAGCAACATTGACATCTCGTGAAGCCATGTTTACAAATTATTTGGATATTGTGGGGTACAATGCTGAACCTGTGCTTCTCTCCTATCCGCATGATGAGAAAGTAGATGCGATTATTCAAAAAGCGACATCCGTTCGCCCTGAATATGAATTCACGACAACAGATCGAATCAAACATGAACTTTGGGTACTAACTCAAGATGAAAAAGATGCTATTATCTTAGCTTTCGATAAAATTGAAGCAACTTATATTGCAGATGGACATCATCGTTCGGCTTCATCAGCTGCTTTGGCTAAAATTAGATCTACAAATCCGTTGACACCAAATAAAGATTTTTTCTTATCCTATTTTATTGATGAACAACGACTTAAAATTCTAGAATTCAATCGAATTGTCAAAACCTTAAATAGCTTATCAAAAGAAGCATTTTTAGAAAAATTGAAAAATTCATTTGAAATTTCTAACATCCCTTCTTCACAAAAACCTGCTCATGAACATCAAATGACGATGTGCTTGGAAGGCGATTGGTACATTTTAGATTGCAAAAAATCAATCGTTGATGAAAATCATCCTGTAAAATGTTTAGATCCTGAAATTTTAACGCAATTTGTTTTGACTCCGATTTTAGGAATTCACGACTTAAAAACAGATGAAAACATTGAATTTGTAAGTGGTGCTGAATCAATTTCATCTATTGAAGAAAAAGTTACGAAAGGTAAATTTAAGATAGCTTTTATCTTATTTCCTGTTTCAATGGAACAAGTGAAGAGAGTTGCAGATAATCAAATGATTATGCCTCCAAAGTCAACTTGGGTTGAACCAAAAATGAGAAGTGGATTAACTATTTACAACATCAACGAATGATCAAAGAAAATTTAGACGCGATTCGTAAAACAATACCTGAACATGTTACATTGGTAGCTGTTTCAAAAACAAAGCCTGTAGCTGCTTTACAAGAAGTGTATGAAGCTGGTCAACGTCATTTTGGTGAGAACAAAGTTCAAGAAATGACTGAGAAATCGGAAGTTCTTCCGAAAGATATTAAATGGCATTTAATCGGTCATTTACAAACGAATAAAGTTAAATACATTGCTCCTTACGTTCATTTAATTCATTCAGTTGATAGTTTTAAATTGCTGAAAGAAATCGATAAAGAAGCGAAAAAAAACAATCGAATTATTGATTGCTTACTTCAATTTCACGTCGCTCAAGAAGAGACAAAATTTGGATTAGATTTCGAAGAAGCAAAAGAATTAATCGAAAATCCTGAATTTATAGATTTACATAACGTTCACTTGGTTGGTGTTATGGGAATGGCTTCGTTTACTGAAAATGAAGATGTTGTTAGAAAAGAATTTCAGCAATTAGAAGATTATTTCCAATTGATTAAAAGTTATTATTTCACATTCAATGATGATTTTAAAGAAATCTCAATGGGTATGAGTGGAGATTATCAACTAGCGATTGAAGAAGGAAGTACAATGGTAAGAGTTGGAAGTTCAATCTTTGGAACTCGATGAAATTAATTTTCAGTGCTTTATTTCTATTTATTTCATTCTTTGGGTTTAATCAAAGTTACAATTCAGACAGTTTAAAATCAGAAAGAAATAAGCATCAATCTGAATTTGTAAATGAAGTTTTAAATAAAGAAGAAGCGCTTCATTTTCAAGGAATTTGTTATTTTGAAATCGACACTACATTAATCATAAACGCTACTTTCAAAAAAGAAAAAGGCAAGAAGTTCGTAATGCCGATGACGAAAGAACGAGTTGTTTATTACCGCAAATATGGAACGTTAACTTTTAAAATCAACGACACTATTTGTTCTTTAACTGTATATCAAAACTTAGATCTTATCAAACGAAAAGATTTTGAAAATTATCTCTTTTTACCATTTAAAGATTTAACTTCAGATGTAACAACTTATGGTGGAGGCCGATATTTAGATATTGAAATTCAAAAAGGATCCCAATGGAAGATAGACTTTAATTTAGCCTATCATCCTTATTGTGCATATTCGGAAAGATATTCTTGTCCGATTGTTCCAAAAGAAAATAAATTAGCCGTTCAAATAAACGCTGGCGAGTGTTATTTTGGGCATTAAAAAAGTGCATCTATTTCTAAATGCACTTATCATTTTGGCTTTACAATTTGATTATTTTAGTTGAAATTCTATTCCCACTTTTCAAGGTATAATATCCAGATTTTAAATCAGATACATCTAACAATCCTGTAGATTTTTCAAACGTTTGAACAACTCTTCCGAATGCATCAATTATTTCAATCGCGGCATTTTCTCCCTTTAAATCTATTTGTATGAAATCTGAACAAGGATTTGGAGCGATTTTTATGACACTTAAATCCAATGTTCTAAATCCTAATCCTGCTATCGTTAATGTATCTGAAAATTTTGAACATCCAAGACTATCCGTCACACTAACCGAATAGTCTCCATTACCATAGAGTAAACTATTTAAAGTATCATTCACTTCGTTCGCCAAAGATTGTCCATTAAGAAACCATTGAATATTTAAATTGCTAGTAATAGATAATGTATTATTATTTTCAACAATTACTGGAACTATCGGTGTTTGATAACTGCAACCATTCGTTCCGATTAATCTTACATCTCCTGAAAGTTCTGTCAAAAAAGGTGTCCATTGTACACAATCATTTTTCAAATAAAAAGCGAACCATGGATCCAATAAATCAAACATGATATCTTGCTGAGTCAAACGATCAATTGTTATATTACCTCCAGAAGTACTTTCACCAAAATCACAAGCCGTATTTGAATTCGCAAAATAACAATGTCCACCTCCAATAATCGATACAAATTGTTTGCAAATTGAAGTTGATAAACTATCATACATTAATTGATGATGTTGATCAGGAGGTGTTACAGCATCTTCCGTTCCAGAAAGAATAATTGTTGGAATATCGATTAATTTACTCGCTGAAATTGCTGATGGAGTTGTTTCTGCAGGCGCCAATCCTACCAATACATCAAAGGAAGAATTATAATCAGAAGCACTTAAAAAAGAAGCTCCTCCCCCCATTGAGTGTCCCATAACAGCAATTTTTCCATTCCACGAATTGTAAAAGAAATCTGTAGATGTATTACAGTTAGATTCTAATTTATTCGCTGCAATAATTAAATCTTTTCCAAAATCTAAATGATTCGGAGACAAACCTCCTTCAGTTCTTGGGAAAGCGAGTATATATCCATCAGCAACGTAGTGTTCCCAAATATTCGTGTAAGCGTCCCACGACATAAAAAATCCATGTCCAAAAACGATAATAGGAAAACTTCCAGTTGCTAATGGTGTATCATTTCCTGTGGTTGTTGAAGGATAATAAATTTCACATTGAATTTGTCTCCCTGCTCCTCCTCCAGAACCATAGCCTCCAGTTCGAGCAGGATCATTATAAGTAATTGTTCTGTGCCCAATTGAATAATTTTGAGCGTTTAGAAAGGTTGTCATTAATAGCAAAATTGCAATTAAATAATTGCTGTAGTAGTTTTTCATAGTTTATAAATTTTAGCAAGGCGAATTTATTTAATTCATCACCAGCATTTTAAATAAATATGATGAACGATTATTTTTTAATGATGATTGGGATTTTTAATCAAATGTTAAATTATAAACAAATATAAACTTCAGTTAAATCAATAATTTTCGTAATTTTCCATTCTCTAAAAAATTCAAAATGAAAAAAAGTATTTTGTTATCAATTGTGATTGGATTCACTATTACTTTACAATCTTGTAGCACTAAAAACAACGATAGTACGACTGAAAATTCAGCTACAGAAAATGAAACAATCATCGATCGTTTTGCTGATATTCAAGTATTAAGATATCAAATTGAAGGATTTGAAAAACTTTCTTTAAATCAAAAGAAGTTAGTTTATTTTATGGTTCAAGCAGGTTTGTCTGGTAGAGACATCGCATATGATCAAAACAATGCTTACAATGTTGAAATCAGAAAATGTTTAGAAACTATCGTTGGAAATTACAAAGGTGATCAAGAAAATGAAGATTGGAAGAAGTTTTTAACCTATGCTAAAAGAGTTTGGTTTTCGAATGGAATCCATCACCATTATGGAATGGAAAAAATAATGCCTGAAATATCAGAAAATTATTTCAAATCATTGATTAAAGAAACAAATGCAACAATTTCTGCTGAAGCAATCAAAACAATATTTGATAAAAACACAGCTACGAAACGTAAAGTGAAAGATGCAAATGTAGATATGATTGTAGCTTCAGCTAATAATTTCTACGGAAAAGGTGTAACTCAAAAAATGGTGGAAGATTTCTACTCTAAATTGATTGACGTTAATGATCCAACACCAATCGAATATGGATTGAATTCTACGTTGATATTAAAAGACGGTAAATTAGTTGAAGACACTTGGAAATCAGGAGGTCGTTACGGTAAATCAATTGATAAAATTATTTATTGGTTAAGTAAAGCAGTAACTGTTGCTGAAAACAATCAACAAAAAAGTGCTTTACAAAAATTAATTCAATACTATAAAACGGGAGATTTAAAAACATGGGATGAATACAATATCTTATGGGCTTCTTCAACTAAAGGAGACATCGATTGGATCAACGGTTTTATTGAAACTTACGGAGATGCTTTAGGTAAAAGAGCTGGTTACGAAAGTATTGTTCAAATTACAGATTTCGAGGCTTCTAAACACATGAAAGTGGTTGCTCAAAATGCACAATGGTTCGAAGATAATTCGACAATCATGACGGAGCACAAAAAGAAAAATGTAAAAGGTGTTTCTTACAAAGTTGTTCAAGTAGCTGGAGAATCAGGTGATGCTGCTCCGGCAACTCCAATTGGTGTGAATCTACCAAACAACAACTGGATTAGAGAAAGTCATGGTTCTAAGTCTGTAAGTTTAGGGAATGTAATTGCAGCATATGAAAAAGCTGGAGGAAAAGGGTTAATTCAAGAATTTGCGCATGATCAAGAAGAAATCGATAGAGGTTTAAAATATGGTGCTTTAGCAAGTAAATTACATACTGCTTTGCACGAAGTGATCGGTCATGCTTCTGGACAAATCAATAAAGGAGTTGGTCAACCTTCAGAAACACTTAAAAACTATGCAAGTACATTGGAAGAAGCAAGAGCTGATTTAGTTGGACTATATTATATTTTAGATCAAAAATTGGTGGATATAGGTTTAACGGAATCTTTAGAAGTAGGAAAAGCGGGTTACGATAACTATATCCGTAATGGCATGTTAACGCAATTACAACGTTTAGAACTTGGAAATCAAGTAGAAGAAGAACACATGCAAAACCGCCAATTGGTCGCTTCATGGGTATTTGAGAAAGGGGCTAAAGAAAATGTAATCGTTAAAGTGGTGAAAAACGGTAAAACATATTACGACATCAAAGATTACAACAAATTAAGAGTTCTTTTCGGTCAATTATTAAAAGAAATTCAACGTATTACTTCAGAAGGAGATTACGCTGCTGGAAAAACATTAGTTGAAACATACGGTGTAAAAGTAAATAAATCAATCCATGCTGAAGTTTTGAAAAGAGTTAAACCGTTGAATTTAGCACCTTACAATGGATTTGTTCATCCTATTTATGTTACAGTTTTGGATAGCAAAGGTGAAATCATCGACATCAAAATCGAGAACAAGCAAACGTTTGTGGAGCAGATGTTGTATTATGGGAAGGAATATAGCTTTTAAAAATAATTTTGAATTTTGATTTTTGGATTTTGAATTTTGAAATAAATAGAATTAATTTAAAAAGACTTTTGCTAATTTAGTAAAAGTCTTTTTAGTTTATTGGTTATTTAAACTGCCTAAACCCATTAACCATCAACTAAATTATGTAGTTTAAAAATTATTCTATATCTTCAAAAAAACAAACAGACTACACAGATGAAAACGAAACAAGACATCGTCGAAAATTGGCTACCTAGATATACTGGAGAAAAATTAGAGAACTTTGGAGAATACATTCTTTTATGCAATTTCCACAACTACATTGAAAAATTTGCTGAAATGCACAATGTTCCAATTGTAGGGAAAGATAAACCAATGCAATGCGCTACCGCAAATAAAATTACAATTATCAATTTCGGAATGGGAAGTGCAACTGCAGCAACAGTGATGGACTTACTTTCTGCTATACAACCAAAAGGAGTATTATTTCTTGGAAAATGTGGTGGATTGAGACCTAAAAATAAAGTAGGTGATTTAATTTTACCTATTGCAGCCATTCGAGGCGAAGGAACTAGTAATGATTATTTCCCACCTGAAGTTCCTGCACTTCCTGCTTTTGCTTTACAAAAAGCTATTTCAACTACTATAAGAGATTTAGGTCGAGACTATTGGACAGGAACTTGTTACACAACAAACAGAAGAGTTTGGGAACACGATGATAAATTTAAAGAGTACTTAAATATTATTCGTGCTCAAGCAATTGATATGGAAACAGCTACAATCTTTACGGTTGGTTTTGCGAATCATATTCCTACAGGAGCATTGTTATTAGTTTCTGACTCTCCGATGACACCACAAGGCGTTAAAACAGCTGAGAGCGATATCGCTGCAACGGTTAATTATGTTGATTTACATCTACAAATTGGAATTGATTCATTAAAACAAATGATCAATAAAGGAGATACTGTTAGGCATTTGAGATTTTAGAAATTAGAAGTTAGAAATTAGACTTTAGACTTAATAGAAACAAAAACGGCGCCTTCAAAAATTTGAAGGCGCCGTTTTTAGTATTTAAAGATCAATTAAAGTACAACAAATGTTACTCTTCTTGATTTTGCTAATTTTAATTCTTCTTCATCAGATTCGCTTGCATCTGGATTAGGTGCAGTTGACCCCATTGGTTTAGCAATTAATGCTGCTTCAGCAACACCTTTAGAAACCAAATATTTAATTACAGAATTGATGCGTTTATTTGACATATCTGCATAAAGTGGTTTTTCAGCTCCTACTTTATCCTCTAATTCATTTGCATTACCACGAACTTCAATTTTCATATCTGGATTTGCTTTCAATTGTTCAGCAATTAAGTTCAAAGCTTCTTCTCCGATTGGTGTCAATTTGTATTTTCCAAAAGCAAAATAGATTTGTTCAATCTCTACTTTTTGTTTTGGTGTCATTTTATCATTGATGCTGATTTGTTTTTGATAAATCATTGATGAATACTCCGATTCAGTAGCTGCTTTTGCACAATCACATGCTTGATCTTCAGCAACCAACATAACAGAAACATCATCGATATAATAGTAAGCAGCGATAACAGGAGTGATTTTCATCTCTGTTTTTTTATTCTTTTCACCAATTGTTTCTTCATTTGAAGAAAAATTACCGATCGTAATAAACTTCTCACCACCTGTAGCTACAAACTCAGCACAAACAGTTTCCCAATTATACATTGCATTGAATACTTTGTTATCTGTATGCAAAACAGAAGCTTTTTCAATAATTGCTGTTTTTGAATCTGTTGTTACTGGTTTAGAAGACAATACAGCTCCTAATTGATTCGATGCATATTTTGACGCCTCAGCTAACGAAACATTAAATTTCACGCAATATTTCAATCCTTTTTTTAATGGAGTTGAAAGTTTGGTCATTATGTAAGAACGAGGAGCTTTATCTCCAAAAGAATAAGCATAAATACCTGCATAATTTGTACCTTCTTTAGCTTCTTCTTTACCATAATTGTTAAAAGGAACATTAATTTCGGCCGGTGCAGTTGGAGAAAATAAATCAGCTCTTACTCCAGTTGGAGAAACCCAACCTAAAGCACTTTCAATTGAACCTAATTTTTTAACTTTTCCATCTGTTTGCTCAAAACTTCCATTTTCAACTAAATTTTCTGTTTGTTGAGCAATTGATTGATTCGAAATGAAACCTAGCCCTAAAAAAGCAAGACCTATTCCGTACGTTTTAAAATTTAATTTCATAGTCTTTTACAGTTTGAATAAATGTTTTCACCTTTTCTGGATCTATGTCTGGATATACTCCATGACCTAAATTCACAATATGGCGTCTACTTTTAAACGAATTTAACATATTATTTGTCAATTTCTCCACTTCTTTATGCGAAGAATACAATGCACATGGATCTAAATTCCCTTGTAATGTCCTAGTTTCTCCAATTTCTTCACGAATTTTCACTAAATCCATGTTCCAATCTAAACCTACTGTATTACAATTCAATTTTGCTACAGCATTTACTGAAGTAATCGCCCCTTTCGAAAACAAGGTAACCGGAACTTCATTTACTGCAGAAACAATTTTATCCAAGTATTTCAATCCAAATTCAGCATATTGTTCTGTTCCCAAAATACCCGCCCATGAGTCGAATACTTGTAACATGTGAGCACCTGCTTTCACCTGTGCTTTCAAGTACTGAATTGTAACATCTGTAATACGACTAAGCAACTCGTGTGCCAAAGTTGGATTAGTATATAATAATTTTCTTGATTCTGAGAATGTTTTTGAACCTCGACCTTCCACCATGTAACAGAAAATAGTCCAAGGTGCTCCTGCGAAACCAATTAATGGAACTCTACCGTTCAATTCTTTGTTCGTGATACGAATCGCTTCTAACACATAACCTAAACGATCTTCTATATCAAAATTCGTTTCAGCGTATTTCAAACCTTCTTCAGAACGGATTGTTTTCTCAAACCATGGACCGCTTTTTTCCAACATTTGATATTCCAATCCCATTGCTTCCGGAACTACTAAAATATCTGAAAAAATAATTGCTGCATCCACTCCTAAAATATCCACTGGCTGAATCGTAACTTCAGCTGCTCTTTCTGGTGTTTCTACCAATTCTTTAAATCCCGATAAAGATGCTCTAACATCTCTATATTCAGGTAAAATACGGCCTGCTTGACGCATTAACCAAACTGGATAACGCTCAATAGCTTCTCCTCTAGCCGCTCTTAATATTAAATCGTTCTGTAATTTCATCGTAAACAAAGATAATTATTAATTGATAAATGACAATTTTAATGAAGTTGATATTTTAATGTACTCAAAATCAATTTACCATTGAATTTTTGATTTACCTTTTTCAATTAAATAGTCATTGGTTTTGCTAAAATGTTTACACCCAAAAAATCCTCTATAAGCTGATAAAGGAGAAGGATGAACAGATGTTAAAATTAAATTCTTATTTGGATCAACATTTTTCGCTTTATCAATTGCTTTCGAACCCCAAAGTAAATAAACAACCTCATCTTTTTGAGAACTTAACAAGGTGATTACAGCATCTGTAAATTGTTCCCAGCCTCTGTTGGAATGACTAGCAGCACTTCCTTCTCGAACAGTTAAAACACTATTCAATAAAAGAACCCCTTGACTTGCCCAATGTTCTAAACTCCCATTTTCAGGAAACTGCTGACCTAAATCGCTTTCTATTTCTTTGAAAATATTCAATAGACTTTTAGGAAATGGTTTCACTTCTTTCTCAACCGAAAAACATAAACCATGTGCATGCCCTTTTGTCGGATATGGATCTTGTCCTAAAATAACGACTTTCACTTGATCCACTGGACATTCATCAAATGCTCTGAAAATCTGATTAGCTTTTGGGAATATCGCTCCTTTTTGTTCAGTATATTCCGTTTTAACAAATGAAATCAACTCCTCAAAATACGGTTTATCAAATTCACTTTGAAGTAAAGATTTCCAAGATTCTTCTATTTTAACTTCCATTGAGCAAATATACTTTTCTGTTTTAATAGTTTTACTACATTTCTTGCTCATTTTAATAAATGAACCTCTTGAAATTTTAAGATTCTAGTATCTTTGTTCTGAAAAATTAATTTGCATGAACTATTTATACTCATTTATAATTGCTGGAATTTTATTTTCAAGTTGTACTTCAACTGAAAAAGAAGAAATCGAAACTCCTCAAGAGGAGAAAGAAATGTCTTTAGAAGAATTAGCTAAAAGACATGTTGAAAGCGATTTACAAATTCCTTCTACTGAAAAATATTCAATGAGAATTTATAAAGAAAATTTAGATGGTGATGCTAAAGAGGATGCAATCATCACTGTAAATCGATTAGAAAATGCATTTAAAACGGCTGAAAAATCAGGCAAATCTGCAAAATTAGCAGAAATTGGTTTTATGGGAAATCACAATTATTTCTTTTACTATGATGGTGCTTTAGGTAAAATAACTCCGAATATTCCAGTTATGTCATCGCCATATACCGAGTTAAAAATCAATTTTATCAATTTAATGTCTGATGCATACAAAGATGTTACTATGGATTTTAGAATTTTGAATGCTTCATATAAAGACTTTATCACAATAAAAAATCATAACCCTAAAGTGATTTTTGAATGGAATGAATATGAAAACCTTGGAAAAAACAATGCTACAGCTGTTTATTTTGACATTGTAGATAGAAATGTAGGTTTATCAAAAGACATCGTACTTTACAAAGCAAATCTAGAGAACAATGTAGTCGGTATGAATGATGTTTATCACTTCACTCCTATTATCAAAAAGACAAACGAAAAATTATATTCTTGGTTCTACAGTCCAGAACAAGGAAAATATTGTACGACTGATAAGAAGAAATAAAAAAAGGTGTCTTCGTCCGAAGTTTCGGACTCCGCTCAGACACCAATATTTTATTAAGCTTTTAGCTTTAATAGTTTTTTATAAATTACATTTTCTTTAAAAAATCAACAACATTGTTTTCGATTCTTTGAGCGATGTTTGATGTATCAGCTTTAATAAATTGTTTCCCTGTGATTTTTTCATATAACTCAATGTATCTTTCAGTTACAGTGTTCACAAATTCATCAGGCATTATCGGCATTGTTTGACCTTCCAATCCTTGAAAATCATTTTCAATTAACCATTGACGTACAAATTCTTTTGACAACTGTTTTTGTTGTTCTCCTTTTGCTTGTCTTTCAGCATAACCATCAGCATAGAAATATCTTGAAGAATCAGGTGTGTGAATTTCATCAATTAAAATCACTTCGCCATTTCTCATTCCAAATTCATACTTCGTATCTACTAAAATTAATCCCATTTTAGCAGCCATCTCTGTCCCTCTTTGAAACAAAGCTCTTGTGTAATTTTCCATTTGAACATAAATATGCTCTGGAACAATATTTTGATCTAAAATTTCTTCTCTTGAAGCATCGATATCATGTCCTTCTTCTGCTTTAATTGCAGGAGTAATAATTGGTTCAGGAAAACGATCATTTTCTTTCATTCCTTCAGGCATTGTCACTCCACACAACTCTCTTATTCCAGCTTGATATTGTCTTGCTGAATGTCCAGCTAAGTATCCACGAATAACCATTTCAACTCTCACTGGCTCACAAGCATAACCTACAGCTACAGCAGGATCTGGAGTTCCCAACAACCAGTTTGGTACGATATCTTTAGTCGCATCCAAAAACATAGTTGCTACTTGATTTAATACTTGTCCTTTGTGAGGAATACCTTTTGGTAAAATATGATCAAATGCTGAAATTCGATCCGAAGCCACCATCACAACTAAGTCATTTTCTAATGTGTATACATCACGAACTTTACCGTGATAAACTGCTTTTTGACCTGGAAAATTAAATTCTGTTGCTGTAATTGAATTACTCATGTTTATTTTCATTGTGTGAGTATTCTCACGTTATAATTTTATTTTTTTGCGAAATTACAAAAATCAATCTTTGCTTATGCTTAATCGATTATAATTTCAATTTTTTGTTTTCTTTTCTTCTACTTCAGCCTTATCAAAAGCATCAATAATTTTCTTCACCAATGCATGACGAATGACATCGTTTTGATTCAATCGAACGATACCAATATCCTCGACATCTTTCAAAACATCCAAAGCATAGGATAAACCTGATTTTTGTTGTCTCGGTAAATCAACTTGTGACATATCTCCAGTTATGACGAATTTAGCAGTCATCCCCATACGAGTCAAAAACATTTTCATCTGCATCGTCGTCGTATTCTGTGCTTCATCTAAAATCACAAAAGCTTTATCTAACGTTCTTCCTCTCATGAATGCTAAAGGTGCAATTTCAATCACACCATATTCGATCATTTCAGCTAATTTTTCTCCTGGAATCATATCACGCAAAGCATCATACAATGGCATCATATACGGATCTAGTTTCTCTTTCAAGTCACCAGGTAAAAAACCTAAATTCTCCCCTGCTTCTACTGCTGGTCGAGTTAAAATAATACGCTTAATTTCTTTTGCCTTTAAAGCTCGAACAGCTAAGGCAACAGCAGTATACGTTTTTCCAGTTCCCGCAGGACCAACAGCAAAAACCATATCATGCTTATTAACTGCTTCTACTAATTTACGTTGATTATTCGTTCTAGCTTTAATCTTAGCACCACCTGTTCCATGAACTAACGTATCTGTCGCTTCTTTAGAAACCATTAAAGCTCCATCTTCATCCATCAATTCCTTTACATCACTTTCTGATAAATGATTGAATTTTTGAAAAAACTGAACTAACAATTCGAATTTATGTTCAAACGCTTTAATTCCTTCATCGTCTCCTGCAATTGTTAACACATTTCCGCGTGCAACTATTTTTAATTTAGGGAAATACGTCTTTACTAATTTCAAATTAGCATTGTTCACTCCGAACAATTCAACTGGATTTAATCCTTTAATTTCAATGCTTTTTTCCTGCAACTTAAATTATTTATAGCGTATTCTATTAATATTCTTTCGAATAAACTTATTTTTGGATAAAATTAGAAAATAATTTGTCAATATTGTAGGAGAATTCGAAGACAATGCAAATAATTACGTTAACAACAGATATGGGTCTTCAAGACCATTATGTAGCTGCATTGAAAGGGACAATTTTAAAATTGTGTCCAACCGCTCATATTATCGATATTTCTCATCAGGTTAAGCCTTTCAATATTTCAGAAGCAGCCTATTATGTTTCTTCTTGTATTGAAAATTTCCCTGAAGGATCAGTTCATATTATTGGTGTTGACACCGAACCAATCGTAAATTTCGGAGGTTCAGACGGTTCATTTCCTTCCATCTTAAAATATCAAGGACAATACATTATCGCCAATGACAACGGCTTTTTCGGTGCTTTTTTACAAGAAAAGGAATATGAAAGTTTTTGGAGAATCGATGATATTTTATCCAATCCAAAATTGTTTACTTTCCCGACAAAAAACATGTTTGTACCGGTTGCTTGTAAATTACTTCAAGGAGATAAAATTGAAACTTTAGCTAGTGAATTTCCATCATTCAAAAAAGCATTTACACAAACAGCAATCATAGAAACCAATTTGATTAAAGGAAGTGTTATTCATATTGACAATTTTGGAAATCTAATTGTAAATGTCAACAAAGAATTATTCAATCGTTTTGGAAATGATGTACCATTTACCATCTACTTTAGAACAAGAGAATATTTTATAGATAAAATTTCAGCTTCCTACAACGAAGTACCTGATGGTGAAAAAGTAGCAATCTTCAATGAAAACGGCTTACTTGAAATTGCCATCAATCGTGGAGCTAATGGTGGAAATGGCGGCGCAGAAAAACTATTTGGAGTTCATTTAGGTGATGTCATTCGCATCGAATTCACACCAAGAGGATCAAAAGAAACGTTAGAATCTTTATTTTAAAATGATTACACGAATTGTCAAATTACATTTTCAAGATGAAAAAGTAGAAACTTTTTTAGCTTTTTTTGAAACAATCAAACATCAAGTAAATAATTTTCCCGGTTGCATTGCAATGAAACTTTTGCAAGACATCAAAAATCCAGCTATCATTATGACTTATAGCCATTGGGAAAATGAAGAAGCTTTAAACACATACAGAGATTCCGAAACCTTTGGCACAATTTGGCCAACAATCAAGCCCTGGTTTGCTGAAAAACCAGAAGCTTGGTCGGTACATGAATATTTTGATGGGTTTAAGGAGAAGTGATTAGATAGATACTAATAAAAAATGAACCATCCCGATTAAAATACGGGACAAGTTATAAGGGATTATAAGTTCATATAAGTTAGATCACACCTTATATTCCTTACAATCACTTATATGGTTTAAAAAAATCAATCCCAATGATAATACTCCCCATCCAAATCCAACTCTCCTTCTTCTTCGTAAAAAGGATCTTCTACATTTTCATCTGAATCGGTTGTTCCTAATGAAATAGTATGATGAGGGAATTTTACTGTTTTACCTTGAGGTATTTCGATTACAATTGTTACTTCTTGATCTCTCAATTTATCTTTGATTGGAAAATCATAATCCGTATGAACAAACATTTTATTGCCATTTAACACAACTGCATGATTAATTCTTTTGGCTTTATAAACGGCATTGTTATGCGTATAACCTCTTGCACTCAATTCCTGATAAACATGATACAATGTATCAGCTGAAGTTTTATATATAAAATTGATTTCAGATTCTTTTACTCTTCCTTTTTTGATCGCTACAAACCCTTCGAAACTTCCATTTTTCACTACAAAATCTTCTCCGAAACTATTTTTGACAACTTGTGGTTCTACGATCAATTCATTAGCATATACATCTGCTACTTTTCGTTGAACTTCACCTTTGATAGTCATTTCCCTTCCTACTTTCACACCAATCACAGAACAAACAATCACCCCGACTAATCCAATAAAGAACAATGTACTTAACACGTATTTCGTCCACTTGCTTTTTAATCTAAAAATTAATTTAGAACCTAAAAGGAACAAGAATAATACGACAGAGAAACCAACAGTAAAAGCACAAAGCCGCATCCAAAACACATCAATATCATTCTCAATTACCAGAGTACTCAAATAGGACAGAGACATAAATCCTTGATCCGTTTGAGCAGGAATAAAGGCCATATCAAATACACCAAAAACAATTAATGAAACTAATATAGATCCACCAAATACAACCATTCCAATACCGACAACAATGGAAATAACCCTTCCTATTGAAGAAATTCTATCGGTTAATTCATCATTATTTCTCAATTTATTAGCAAAAGATTTAGTTTCATTACCGAATCTATTTGCTGCTGCTTCCACTTCTTCTTTCACAGAATCAACCGTAATTGGTTTACCCTGCATTCTCAAACGGTCAATAGATGAATTTACTTTTGGGGTTACAATCCACAGAATAATATATAAAGGAATACTAAAGCCACCAAAGAAAAACACAACTAAAAACAATATTCGAATTGCTATAACATCTACTGAAAAATAACTTGCTAAACCACTACAAACACCTGCAATTTTTCCATTCTCAACATCTCTAAACAGACGTTTGCCTTTTTTAACGTCATTCAAATTATCAGTCGAATGCTGTGTTTTTTCTTCCTGAAATGATTCCGAAGTTTCATCAACAAATTCCTCTGGCTGCCCTAATGTCTCTAATATTTTTTCAATATCTTCTAGTTCAACAACTTGTTTATTAGAAGTTAAAGTCAATCCACAAAGCTCTGCTATACGGTATTCGATATCTTCAATTATCTCTTTACTTCCTTGCTCATTTTTCAAACTTATCTCTAAGCGTTTCATATATGATTGAAGTAATTCATAAGCATCTTCTTCAATTAAGAAATTTGTGCCTTTTATATTTACTGAAACTGTTTTCTTCATGATTTCCTTATTTAATAATGGTTGTAACTGCTGAATTTAATTCTGACCAAGTTTTCTTTAAACCTTCTAAAAACTTCTTTCCCTCTTCGGTCATTGTAAAGTACTTTCTTGGTGGTCCTGAATTCGACTCTTCCCAACGGTAAGCTAGCAACTCCAAGTTTTTCAATCGTGTCAACAAAGGATACAATGTTCCCTCCACTACAATTAATTTAGCTTCTTTTAATGTTTCAAGTATTTCGGAAGGATATGCTTCTTTCTTTTCTAATATGGAAAGAATACAAAATTCTAAAATTCCTTTTCGCATTTGAGCTTGTGTATTTTCTAAACTCATATCTCAAATAGTTTATACAAAGATATATGTTTTATTTAGTATTATGCAATACATAGTACTATTTATTTTTAAAATATTTTTAATCAAAACAAATAAACCTTTAAAAAACAAGTAATTGACAAAAAAAAAAGGCCAACAATTAAATTGTCGGCCTTAACTAAAATTTAGTGTTATTTTAATTTCTTTCTTCAAAAAACTTCCAAATTGGTTCATTTGGAACTGGTGCTGTTATCTTAATTAACTCCTTAGTTGTAGGGTGATTTATTTCCAAATAGCGTGCGTGTAAACTAATTGATCCATCAGGATTTGATCGTTTTGCTCCGTATTTGACATCTCCTTTTATAATACAACCGATTGTTGATAATTGAGAACGAATTTGATGATGACGTCCAGTATGTAACTCAACTTCCAATAAAAAATATTTATCGGATTTATCAATCAATTTATACTCCAAAGAAGCTCTTTTCGATCCAGGTGTCTCTTCTAAACTAGCGTATGATTTATTTTGTTTTTCGTTCTTTTTTAAGAAATGAACCAAAGTACCCGTTTTCTCTTTCGGTTCTTTTTCTACAATTGCCCAATATGTTTTTTTTGTATTTCGCTCTCTAAACTGTTCATTTAAACGAGTTAACCCTTTAGAAGTCCTAGCAAAAACAAGTGCTCCACTTGTTGGTCGATCTAAACGATGAACGACACCTAAAAACACCGCTCCCGGTTTATCGTATTTTTCTTTGATATAATCTTTCACATCATCCCCCAACGTTCGATCTTGCGTTTTATCCGCCTGAACAATATCTGAAGCCTTTTTATTGACTACAATAACGTGATTATCTTCATGTAATATTTCAAGCACCTTTTTTAAATTTTAGATTTTGGACTTCTTCCGAAGGTTCGGAATCGCTAAGTCCGCAAATTTTAGATTAATAATAATCATCACTATTGACTATTAACTAATGACTATTGACTAAAGAAACTAATATTGCTCCTTCTCATTCGGAAAATCTCCAGACTGAACATCTGAAATATATTCTTGAAAAGCTTTCATCATTTGTTCGTACAAATTGTTGTATTTACGCAAGAAACGTGGACTGAATTCATTATTAATCCCTAACATATCATGAACAACTAACACTTGACCATCTACCCCATTTCCTGCACCAATTCCAATAATCGGAATACTTACGGTTTCTGCAACTAATTTAGCTAAATGAGCTGGTATTTTTTCAAGAACAATCGCAAAACAACCAGCTGCTTCCAATGCTTTTGCATCTTCAATCAAACGATTTGCTTCTTCTTCTTCTTTCGCTCTAACAACGTAAGTTCCGAATTTATAAATAGATTGAGGTGTTAAACCTAAATGTCCCATAACTGGAATTCCAGCTGTCAAAATACGTTTAATCGATTCGATGATTTCAATACCACCTTCCATTTTCACAGAGTGACCTCCCGATTCTTTCATAATACGAATCGCACTTGATAATGCCTCTTTCGAATTTCCTTGATAAGAACCAAACGGCATATCTACAACAACCAACGCTCTATTTACAGCTCTAACAACTGAAGAAGCATGATAAATCATTTGATCTAACGTGATTGGCAATGTTGTTTCATGTCCCGCCATTACATTTGAAGCTGAATCTCCCACCAAAATAACATCTATTCCAGCTGTATCAATGATTCGAGCCATAGAAAAATCGTAACCTGTTAACATCGTAATTTTACGACCAGTATTTTTCATTTCTTGTAACGTATGCGTTGTTACTTTTTTAATTTCAGAATGTACTGACATTGTATTTTTTTCGTTTAGTCGTGCAAAACTAATAAATCTCTTTGTATTCTAGCTTTGCGTTATAAATACTTATAGATATTCAACTTTTTCTCCGATATGGAAAATGGCATCACCTTTATTCACAACTGGCGATTCATTGATACAAAAAACATAACCTTCCATAGGAGATTTAATTCTTTTCTCAATTTTACCAAATGGATCAGTCACCATACCTAAAATAGTTCCAACATTCACTTTATCACCATTTTTTACAGCTGTTTGAAACATTCCTGAATTAGGTGCTCTTAGCCATTTATGCTCTTTTATATAAACAGGGTGACGTTGATTTCCAACTTCTTTAAATGAACGCATATTTAAATGATTCAAAAAGCGTTTAATTCCATCAACACCTTCTTTTACAATTCCTTCTTCAATACTATTCGTTTTACCTCCTTCAAATAAAAGAATCTTTTTACCTCTTTTATTCATCGATTCACGAATAGATTTTGCGATATAAGCTGAATGGATAATAAATGGTGGATTAAAAATCCTAGCCAACTCCATGCTTTCATTATCTTTAAATACACAACGAATTTGCGCCATGTTATTACGTTGCGCAGATCCCGTATGAAAATCGATTACATAATCAACTTTTGGCGCTATTTCCTTCATAAAATGGTAAGCAAATTGACTTGCTAACGATCCATTTTTTGCCCCTGGAAAACTACGATTCAAATCCCGACCATCAGGAAGAACACGCATAACGTTCAAAAATCCAAAAATATTGAAAACAGGTATACAGATAATAATACCTTCTGTTGGTTTATTGTATCCTTTTCGAATGATTCGACGGATAATTTCCATACCGTTTATTTCATCTCCGTGCATTCCTGCCATCAATAAAACAACCGGTCCATCCACCTTTCCACGCTCCACAATAACGGGAACTTGTACAGGTGTATGCGTATGTAAATGTGCTACTTCTAAATTTAATTGAGCCCCTCTTCCTGGATGAATTTCTTCATTCAGAATAACAAACTTTTTATGTTTTAGATTCATTTTTTAACGTTTCGTTCAATGTATTGAATGATTTTTCCAGCAATATCAGTACCTGTTGTTTTCTCAATTCCTTCTAATCCTGGAGATGAATTTACTTCTAATACCAACGGACCTCTTTCAGATTGCAATAAATCAACACCAGCAATACCTAAACCAACTGTTGCAGCAGCTCGAATTGCTGTATCTTTTTCTTCATCTGTTAATTCGATAATTCTAGAACTTCCTCCACGGTGTAAATTTGAACGGAATTCACCTGGTTTACCTTGACGTTTCATTGCTCCAACAACTTCTCCATCAACAACAAACGCTCTAACATCAGCTCCTTTTGCTTCTTTAATAAATTCCTGAACAATTACCCTTGCTTTCAAACCATTAAATGCTTCCAAAACTGATTGAGCTGCATTTTGATTTTCAGCCAAAACAACACCTAAACCTTGAGTTCCTTCCAATAATTTTAAAACAACTGGAGCACCACCTGCTGATTCAACAACATGCTCAACGTTTCTTGAATAATTCGTGAAAACAGTTTTTGGTAATCCCAATCCTTCACGGGAAAGAACTTGTAAACATCTTAATTTATCTCTAGAATGAATAATCCCTCTCGAACCAACTGCAGAGAAAACTTCCATCATTTCAAATTGACGAACAACAGCAGTGCCGTAAAAAGTAACTGAAGCACCAATTCGAGGAATAACAGCGTCATATCCTTCTAAATAATGATCACCATAATACAATGATGGTCCAGTCTGCTCAATTTCGATGTTACACTTTAAATGATCAATCACATTCGCTTCATGTCCTCTACTACGAGCAGCTTCTACTAATCGTTGTGTAGAATACAAATTTGGGTTACGTGATAATATGGCAATTTTCATCTATTCTCCTTCTATTTATTGTAATGCGATAACGCTTCTTATTTGTTATTTTGCGAATGTATATATATACCTTTTATTTCGCTACTTTCTTTTTGTTTTTATAGGACAAATTAACCAATGATGAATCTACCAAAAATTCTTTATTCAATAATTTTCTACCTATTAAAATTGGATTTTTCATCTCATGACGTTTAGATAAAGAGAATTCTGTTTCGTACTCCTTTCCAAATACCACAATTTTACCTTGAATAAAAAACCGATCTTGAACTTTACCAATCGATGATTTAACTCTTTTCAATCGATACAAGGGAAAATAATATCTATCACCAGTATACAAAGGATGATTATCTTCTAAAAAAATTACTTCTAATACTCTCTGCCCATCTTTTTCAATTTCCTGATAGTAGTGACAATCGATTGAACAAGAATAAGCACCTGAATCTACTTTCACATGTATATTCTCCAATCCAAAATCGGGTAAATCTACTTTATCTTTTCTTCCAATAATTATTTTCTCCATCCACTAAGACAAAATCTTCATTAAACATACTAAAATGAAATATGAATTTAAAATAAAAATTTCAAATAATACATCTAAAACACTAATAAACCTTAAATTTACAGCGAAAGTAAAATAATTTCACATTTTTTATTGTTTTTTTATTGAAACTGAGAAATTATTCGTAATATTGCACCCCGAATTACGCGGAAATATAGAAATTAAGAGTCATGGATATTTTAAAACAAATTGAGAACGAATTAGTTGAAGTAAAAAACTTCCCTTTTTTCAAAAGTGGTTATACTGTAACTGTTTCATATAAAATTAAAGAAGGTAACAAAGAGCGTATTCAGCAATACCAAGGTGTTGTGATTCAACGTCGTGGTTCAGGTGTTACTGAAACTTTCACAGTTCGTAAAATGTCTGGAAACATTGGTGTTGAGCGTATCTTCCCAATTGCTTCTCCTTTCATTGAGGACATCGTAATTAACAAAAGAGGATTTGTTCGTCGTGCTCGTATATTCTACTTCCGTGAGAGAACAGGTAAATCTGCTCGTATTAGAGAAAAAAGAAGTGCTGCTTCTTTGGCTGCTCAAGCTGCTAAAAAATAGTACTCAACTATATACATTTAAAGCTTCTCAATTTGAGGAGCTTTTTTAGTTTACATCAGAATTTAGTAAACGAGCAATAAAAATTATGGCCAAACAAAAACGAAAAACTAATAAATCAAAGAAGAAATCTTCTGGAGGAAAAATTGCAATTTGGCTATTGATCATTTTTGTGATTTCAGGAATTGGATGGTTTTTCATTCCTAATTCACATAAAAAAATCAACAAAAATAATTTTGTTCATCAGATTCCAAAAGGATTCGAGTCATTTGGAATTGACATTTCACATCATCAAGGAGAAATTGATTGGAAAGTATTGCTTGACGATGAAAAATTCGATACAATCATTCAATTCGTATACTGTAAAGCAACAGAAGGTAATTCTCATCTCGATACCAAATGGGAAGAAAACCGAAAAACATTAAATAATAAAGGAATTCCAAACGGTGCTTATCATTTCTTTACACCCAAAGATGCACCTTTACCTCAAGCAGAACATTTTTTAAATCATTGGAAAAAAAGAGAAGTTGATCTTCCTCCAGTTCTTGATGTTGAAACAGAAGGAATATCTGATGAAGATCTTCGTGAAAAAATGGAAATCTGGTTAAAAGAAGTCGAGAAAAAATCCGGAATGCGACCTATTATTTACACATCCTATCATTTCTTTGACACAAAATTTAAAGATTATTTTAAAGACTATAAATTTTGGATTGCTGCTTATTCAAGAAAACCTGAATGCATCGATGACCAGCGAATTTTACATTGGCAATATTCTGAAAGTGGTAATTTACCTGGGATAGATGAACTTGTAGATTTTAATGTCTCTAAAATAGCATTTTAAAAATCGAAATTAGTTACCTTAGCTAAAAATAAACTAGCATATTTTACGATTTTGAAAATTTCAGAAATAGGAATTAACGATTCATTATCAGATGATCAAAAAAATAAGATTGGACTTTTAAATGTCTTTACATTAATTGCATCAATTGTTTTTTTAATCTCAGGTATTACAAATCTTAATGTAAACGACACTTTTTCTGGAGTCTTACTTATTTGCTTTAGTGTATTTTCTCTTTTCACAATCCTTTTTAATTATATCAATCAATACAAAGTCGCTATTTCTTATTTGTATTCCATTATTTCTTTTGGGATATTTTATTTTGACTCATATGCTGGAATTGATTCTGGTTCATATCTATATTATTTTCCTCTATTCCTAGGCATTGCTAATTTATTTGATTTTAGAACAAAAAAGGATCGTCAAATTGTCTTTTTACAAACGTTCATTATTATTTCACTTGCTTGTATCAATGTTTTCACGGATTATAAATTATTCGAAAATCAAGCACTAAAAGAAGAACAAGTTGAGATCATGTTTAAATCAAACTTGATATTATCATTACTAGCGGTATCGTATTTTATTTATTACATCATCAAATCCAATTTGAGAAAACTGGAATTACTTGAAGAATTAATTTCAGATGAAAGTAAATTGAATCAACTTGAGCGTGAAAAAACGAAAGAAAAAGAAATTCTTCTAGCAGAAATCCAACATCGATTAAAAAATAATCTCAGCATCATTAGCTCTTTAATTAAACTAAAAAGTGAAAATTCAACTGCTGAAGATTTCAATTTCATCCAACAAGAAACATGGCATGCAATTCACACGATTGCTTTAGCTCATCATCATCAATCTTACAAAATAAACGGATTCTTTATCCCCATTAAAAGATACGTAACTGAAATAATCGAAAGTTATAATCTCAATGAAAATGGAACATATATCCATCCAAATATTTCTATTGATTGCCAAATCATAAATGACATCCACATCAAACAAGCTGTTCCTTTTGGATTATTTATCCATGAATGCATTGCCAATTTCTTTTACATCACTTCTAAATTAAAACTAGAAGATACGCTTAAAATAAGTGTAAGCATTGAAAAATCAATGATCAATATTCGACTTGATTCAACTTTAAATAAATTATTTGAGAATGATGCAAAAAGAACAGATTTACAAGAAAGTTTCTTAGAACAATTGGACGGTAAAGTAATTGAACATCATCAAAATTCAATCACATATTCATTTAGATTAGAATCAAATCAACCAGAAATAGAAAGCAGAAAAATCTTCTAATTCAAAATTTGAAATCTGCCAATTTGTAATTTGTAATCTGTAATCTGCAATCTACAATTATATCTTCTCAATCAAGAAATCTGTACGTCTATTTTTCGCTCTATTTGCATCAGTCGTATTGTCTAATTTTGGCATTGTTTCACCGAAACCTTTAGATTTCAAACGACTTCCATCAATTCCACAAGCAATTAAATACAATTTCACAGCATTCGCACGACCTTCGGATAACAATAAGTTTTGTTGATCATCACCTTGATCATCCGTATGTCCTTGAACCATTATTGTGACATTCGGATTTTCAATTAAGAAACGTGAAAATTGTTTCAAAATAAATTTCGAACGATCATTTAAATCATAAGAATTGGTTGCAAATAAGATATCGTTAATCGTATAAGCCGCTCCTACTTTAATTTCTTTTACTAATAAATCATTGTTTCTGATAGACACATCTTTCGGACGTACTACTTCTGCGATATCTGTTTTCACTTCCGCTTCTTTCACTGGATTCTGCTTATTCTCTTTCGCATTCGTTTTAGCAGTTTCCTTTGCATTTCCTTTTGTTTCTTTATTTTCTTTACCATCTTTTTTAGCTTCCGTTTTAGGATTTACAGAGGCTGTTTCTGTTGGTTTTGAAACTGCAGGTTTTGTCGGAATCGTTTTTTCTAATTCTTCTTTTGTAATTAATTTTGAATCAAAGGCATAACCTTCTTTTTTCACTGTAACCATTACATCTTGTTTAGTCGTGTTTTTTACAACTGTAGCAAAATGTCCATCATTCCCATTCACTTTCACTTTAGTCACTTCGCCTGTTCCAGCATACGCCACTTCAATTTCAGCTCCTTTAATCGGATCTCCATTTTCATCTTTTAAATCACCTTTCAAGATAGTTACACCTGTTGGTCGCGCTTCTTCATATAAGTCAAACGAATAAATATTCCAGTTTCCACCTTGACGTGAAGAATAGTAAGCCAATGTTCCATCAGTAGAAACAAAAATCCCTAATTCATCATCAATTGAGTTAATTGGATAACCAATATTTTTAGGTTTTGACCAGTTGTTCGTATTCGCATCCCATCGACAATAGTAAATATCTAATCCACCAACACCTTTTAATTTTTCAGCATCATTTGATACAAAATACAAAGTTTCACTATCTTGATGTAAGAATGGACTTTTATCTTTTCCATTACTATTGTATAAAAATGGTTTCACATTTCCCCACTTACCGTCAGCGCCTTTTGTTGCGATCATGATATCGTTATCTCTTGAAGATGGACGCATAACAGTATAATACAATGTATTCCCATCAGGTGACAAAGTTGGTTGACCTTCCCATCCATTGGCTGTATTAATTTTATCTCCTAAACTTTCAAGTTTAGTCCAAGTATAATCTTGCCATCCTGAACCAACTCTTTCATATTCTGTTCTATACAAATCACAATTCAAATAATTTTGACCACTTACCTGCGTTTGTTTACACGCACAAATAATCATTTCCTTATTATCGACAGACATTGTAGCAGCTCCATAACTTGTAAATGTACCATCATTAAACGGTGCTTTCAATGGTTTTCCATTGTCAAAATATTCTGCAACATTTGGTCGTTGAGAAAATGTAAAATTCTCATGAACAACTACAGCCATTCCTGATTGTTTTTTATCTAAAGTATCCTTTCTCGTGAAAAACATAATCTCGTTATCAGGAGAAATCATTGGGAAATATTCGTCATTTTTAGAACTCACATTTTTCACCATTCTTGGTTCAAATGGAACTTGATTTGCTTTCAACTCAATTTCACTTTGTAAATCAGGAAGAATTTCATTGATATCGGCTAACTTTTTATCATAATCTAAAGGATAACGATCATTGTTGCTACTTTTAAATTTTTTAAATTCTCCAAACCACTTTACAGCATCTGGCATGTTTTTTTGAGTATAATTGATTACTCCTAGATAATAGAAACAATTTGCATGAAAATCTGCACAGTGATTTAATGTTTCAATAAACATTTCTTTCGCTTTCTGAAAACTTTTATCTCCTTGCGCTGGATTAGGATTTTTCTCATAATATTTCGACCCGCTTTCAAAGGCATACATCGCATATTCATAATATGGTGTAGCATTATCAGGATTTTCTTCGATTGCTTTATTAAAGTTTGAAATAGCTGTCATTGCATCAGGAGCATTTTTTCCAGCATCAATAATTTTCATGATTTTTTTTGATGGTGGTAAACAAGCTTCATCCTCTGTTTGAGCGTATGATAAAGATGATGTTAAAATTGTGATTCCTAGAAATATGAAGTAAAGCTTAAACATAAACAATGAATTTTTTAATTTCAATGGGTAAAAATCAAAAATCATACCCAATATACTATATCGGAAAAATGAGCAAAAAGTTACAGTTTTGAACGAAGATTTTTTAGTTAAATTGTATGAAATTCACTTTTATTGAATTCCTAAAAAAATCAACAGTTATCAATTACTACTTCTATAAATTTCAACTACCAAATATTAATGTAATTTTGTAAAAAAATCGTTGAACATGAAAAATGTATTTTCCTTATTAACATTCCTTTTTGTTGCTATTTCGGCTACAAACGCTCAGAACGCATCAACAAAAAAAGCAGAATTAGATGAATCAACTGTAGGTGGTTTAAATTTCAGATTAGTTGGTCCAGCTTTAACTTCTGGTCGAATTGCAGACTTAGCCGTTAATCAAAACACTTGGTATATTGCAGCTGCATCTGGAGGTGTATGGAAAACAACAAACCATGGAACGAGCTTCACTTCAATTTTTGATAATTACGGGTCGTTCTCAACTGCTTGTGTAGAATTAGCACCTTCAAATCCGAATACTGTTTGGGTTGGAACTGGTGAAAACAATAATCAAAGAGCTGTTTCTTATGGAGATGGAGTTTATAAATCGCTTGATGGTGGGAAGTCTTTCACAAACATGGGGTTAAAATTAAGTGAGCACATTGGTAATATTATCATTCATCCAACTGATGAAAATACAGTTTGGGTTGCAGCTTACGGTCCAGTTTGGAGTAAAGGTGGTGAAAGAGGAGTTTACAAAACAACTGATGGAGGTAAAACATGGGAAAGAACGTTATTTATTTCAGATGAAACTGGTATTTCTGAAATAGCGATTGATCCTAAAAATCCAAATATTTTATATGCTGCAGCTCACCAAAGAAGACGTCATGAATGGACATATATCGGTGGTGGACCAGAATCAGCATTATACAAATCAACTGACGGTGGTAAAACATGGAGAGAAATTTCATCCGGTTTACCAAAAGGTGAAATGGGAAGAATTGGAATCTCAGTTTCTCCAGCTGATGAAAATTACGTCTATGCAATAATTGAAGGCAAAAACGATAAAGGAGGATTTTTCAAATCAACAAACAAAGGTGAATCTTGGTCAAAAATGTCTGGTTTTTCAACGAGTGGAAATTATTACCAAGAAATCATCTGCGATAATACGAATAAAGACAAAGTATTTATAATGGATACTTGGTTACATCACACAACAGATGGAGGGAAAACAATTGTCGGTACTGGTGAAGACAAAAAACACGTTGATAATCACTGTATTTGGGTGAATCCAAATGATCCAAATCATTGGTTAGTTGGTTGTGATGGTGGATTATACGAAACGTTTAACCACGCTAAAGATTGGAAATATTATGACAATCTACCAATCATTCAATTTTACAAAGTTGCAACGGATAACAAAGCTCCATTCTACAATATTTATGGAGGAACACAAGACAACAACTCAATGGGTGGACCATCAGCAACTATCAATAACGCTGGAATCTTAAACAGTGACTGGTATATTACAAATGGCGGAGATGGTTTTGAATCTGCTATCGACCCTACAGATCCAACGATTGCTTATGCTGAATCTCAATATGGTGGATTGGTTCGTTACAATACAATTACTGGAGAAAAAATTTCAATTCAACCATTACCAGGTAAAAATGAAGCTGGTTACCGTTGGAATTGGGATGCACCGCTTTTAATCTCTCCACATGACCCAAAAACACTTTATTTTGCTGCGAACAAAGTTTTCAAAAGCACAAACAAAGGCGATGATTGGCAAACAATTTCTTCAGATTTAACGCAACAAATAGATCGTAATAAACTGAAAGTCATGGGGCAAGTTTGGTCTATGGAATCAGTAATGAAAAATGCTTCTACGACTATTTACGGAAATATCATTGCATTAGATGAATCACCTAAAAAGAAAGGTTTGTTATACACTGGAACAGATGATGGATGTATCCAAGTTTCAGAAAACGATGGTTCAAATTGGACAAAATACACAACGTTTACAGGCGTTCCACAGAACACAAGAGTCAACATGATTTGTGCTTCATTACACAATGAAAATGTAGCTTTTGCTGTATTCAATAACCACCGTTCAGGTGACTTTAAACCATATATTTTCAAAACAAGTGATAAAGGAAAAAC
>Ga0315909_10000759_pt1 | contig 43412 bp, 34 predicted proteins | sample LakEriMetagenome_11_FD_203527 | JGI IMG/M metagenome (GOLD analysis project Ga0315909, IMG submission 203527) | Freshwater fungal communities from buoy surface, Lake Erie, Ohio, United States - Buoy 2 MA125 | ecosystem: Environmental > Aquatic > Freshwater > Lake | place: USA: Lake Erie, Ohio... | reverse complement strand
TTGCCGGCACGATATAGATACCCATTCTTTACCAACAGAGTCAGTGGCGCTTTACCATCTCTTGACTTTGATAAGATACTACAAAGATCTACAACTTTTGAAGATTACGCAGCAAAGGCCTCCAACATCGCTGAAATCGCAAAAGCTGAAGCAAATCTAATAACAGCAGAAGACGGAAAAACAAAACTAGTATCAAAAGATCAAGCGTCAGAATATGTACTGAATTTTAACTTTGATTTCTCAAAATATGCGTCAGCATTTAATTCAATAGCAGGAGAAGCAAGTGCAGCCTACGATCCATCGGGAATTAATACAGACGATATATCTGGAATAGAAGCCTCGCTAGAAGTTTTAATGCCACTACCGATAATCAGTAGCGGTTCATCTCCTGAACTTACGGTTGGCTCAGGTGGATACTTTGAATTTACAGAAAAGTACAAAGACATATATCAGGATCTAGATAGGGCATATCAACGCAATGTCGATTTTGCTGGAGTAAACATAAGCTTTTCGGATTGGGGTATGCCAAAAACAGCAGAAGAAGAGCAGTGGCACATCGCCATGAGGTGGCCGTATGATCCGATATCTTCTCAAAAACTAAACGGAGAAACAAATAATGATTTTGAAAATCTTAAATCTGAGGCTTTAAACAAATTTATATCAGACTATGATTTATCTGGATATCAGCTGAAGGGAACTCCGCAAGACTACAAAAAAAGAAGGGTTCTTGTTTACAACCCCGACACAAAGCAGGCTGTAGTTTGTGCTCCAGCTTATTTCTTGTGGAACGAACCAGCCGAAGACAAAGATAAGAGAATAGAGGCAATTGTTTCTCCAGACGCTGCCTTTGCTCTTGGACTTCTTATTGATCAAGATGGAAGAATTCTTTCAGCAGAAGAAAATATGAATTTACTTCCTTCAGCTAATTTAGCGGAGCAAACACAAGCAGCTTCTTCTGGAATGGCAAGCGCAGACCTCACAAAATGCTACTTTACTTTTGTGACAGACGACGTTCCTCTTGGTATAGTTACCAGCTCTTTTAACAGGGCAAATGAATTTAGTTCATCCTTGCAAGACGCTCTTTCAAACAGTAGTCAAAAAATGACTATAGGCTTTGGAAGGTTTGAATTAAATGAAGACTATGAAGGAAGTAAAGTTCTTGATTTGTCTGAGGCAGATTCAATACCATATGTGTCAGTAATAGGTGACCCATTTGAAAGATCAGAAACTGGCCAAAGAGGTTTCAGTGGTCTTAAAGCAGACAAGTACACATACTCCGAAATAATTAGGCTTCTTGATCAAGAAGAGTATTCACAGACACTAACAAAGGGTGGAAACTATTCAAAGTATTTTGAAATAGTTAAATCAATTGACAGATTAGACGAACTCAAAGAACAAACATTAATAGATGCAAGAAACGTAGCAGAAAACACTGACTTTGCCGCAGTGTACGATCCAATTGATCCTATTGCGCAAGAGGCTAGGGGTCTTTATGACGAAGACTTTGCCAGCGACGTAAAGGTAATAGCTGGAAATGGAAGGACCTTAAAGCAAGCTCAGGATATATGGGACCAGTTTAGATGGGGATATCACACATATGAATCAGTAAAGGCAATATTTGCTGAAATATATGGAATGGATCCAGATGATGATGATCCAGCTGGCAATAATCCAATTGTTGCAATCATAGCTGGAGCAGATAAATCCGGACAAATAAAAGAATTTTCAGCTGATAATAATTCCTACAACGAATTTGCATCCTTGCTTGGAGCAGACTGGCTAGAAAACGGTAGCTCACAACAAATAGCTGATAGAAAAGAAGCTCTTGGCATAGCAATAAATGAATATGTTGATAAAGGCTTTGATGGATTTGATGAAAACTCAAAGATAAAAACAGACCCAAATAAGGGTATAGTAGATATAATGAATAAAGCTATTGAATTTAGAGTTAGCTTTATTAAAGATCTGATAAAAAACAATGTATCATTACTTTCATCGTCTCAATCCTTAAACGAAACAACGGTTACATCAAACACAAATAGTTCAGCAGAAACAACTAATGCTACCGGCCAAACAACTGATCAAACAACAACTTCGGGTTCATCAACAGCATTCCAAACGTCTCAACAAATAGCAGAAGAGTACTTGCAACAAATTAAAACTCCCAAGCAGCTATTTTTACTATTAGTTGGAGTCTTCAGGCAAAAACTTTGGGAGGACGCTTACTCAAGGGCGTGGATAGTTTTAAGACCAGACAGAAAGAGGCTAGTAACCGGTGGAGACAAAGAGTCAGATGCCTGGAGCTTTAGGCCAGTTGATAAAATATGGCAGGCTTTTATTGACTACAATTCTACTTATGGCAAGGATGCAGCAAAGTTTAAAAAACTCTTACAAGCAAATGCAAAAGAAGGAAACAGCGCAACCAACTGGATGTCTGGAGGACTAGAGGACGCAAAAGACTTCTATAATAAAAATATAGGACCAATATTCTCTGTCTTCACAACTGCTATTGGCAATATGCTTAACCTGTTTAGGTTGTCAATGGCGCAAATGAGCTATGGACTTTCTGAAGTTGACAACTTTGCAAGACAAGCAAACATATTAAATAAAGCCTATAATGACTCTATCTATTATTCACTAGGTAGACCCGGAACACTCTTAAGGGCGGTGGACAATCCCTTTACTAGAGAATACGGTGAGCCAGTGGTTGAAATTAGAGAGCCTTTCCAGAGGCTGCACTACTTAAGTTCTTTTACGCACATTATCGGAAACGCCATTCAAGAGAACCTTGGCGGAGTTGCAACACAAATCACCGCAGTTTCTGACGGTCAATATCCAGTTACGGTTGCTCTTGACAAGTCTGCTCCAGCTGAAAGACAAGTTGAAAAAACTATAGAAACAGGAATTTATTTTGACAACCTAAGAGGCTCTGGATTTTTCGGAGTGCTGCATCCGATATTCCATCCAATGGAAACAATTAGAGGAATTTCCAAAACAGCATCGGGAGAGCCGGATGAGTTAACAGCAAGAAGAATAGCTCTTGCGCACCTTAAAGAGTCTATAAAAGATATCTATAGCGGAGAAATAACAATTATAGGTAATGCAGACATAAGGCCGCACGACCTAGTGTATCTTGCCGACGTGTATGAAAGAATGTATGGAATATTTGAAGTTGAGCAGGTTGTTCATCACTTTACTCCAGAAATGGGATTCATCACTTCAATAACACCTAATGCCTTTGTTTCGGTCAATGATCCGGCAAGATGGTTTATGTCTTCCTGGATATCATCTCATTTCAGCATACAAAATCTAAGAAACGACACTAGATTAATCATGGCTTCAGAACAAGGAATGAGACTCGCTCAAGCAAACGGACAAATTCCTCTTGATTCATTGGCCGAATCTCTCAGAACTCAGATGACAGGTGGCTTAATGTATACTCATGGTCACTCCGCTCTTGTAAAAGATATAACCGCAAACATAGCAGCAGACGCTCTTCCAGATGTAAAAGATCAAATAAAAGCTAAAATTAAAAACGCTACAGGAAAACAAGACGGAAGTCTTGGTGGAGCTCTTGCTATAGGGCTTGGTGCGCCAATATTAACTGCAGCTGCAACAACTGTTGGATTCCTGGTTGGAGGACCAGTCGGTGCTGGAATAGGCTTTGCCGGCGGCGCAGTAGCAAGCGACTTAGCCTGGTCTGCATGGAAGTGGACCAGAGACAATGTTCTTGATCAACACGGCTGCTATGTGCAGTATCTAAATAGAAATGGTCAGCCTATGGACGCAGGTCTGTCTTTCAATCAAGGAATGGTTGTTGGTAGATATCATTCAAAGAAATTGCTTCCAGGAATTCTTGGGGTAAGAACAAATGTTAGAACCGCAGAAGGAAACTCATATATAAGAAGCGATGATATTTTTAGGAGTATGGGATGGAAAGAAAATGAAATATCTTCACTAATAAGGCACATAAGCCTTGAAAATGCAATAGTCAACTCTCAGATATTGAAGTATTCTGGAATAGGACCAGAGAAAACCGGTCTTAATCAGTTTTTTAAGGCAATAGTTGTTGTCAACAAAGTTGTTGACGGTGACACTTTTGACGTCAGAGATGTCCTAACAGGAAATGCATACAGAGTCAGATTTGATGGGATAAACACATCAGAATTAGCGCAGACAAACATAGAAGCAGCTATTAATACCGGAAGTCAAGAAAGTGTTTTCAATACTCTTACTCCAGGAGGAAGAGCTCTTAAGTACACCTTTGATGCCGTAAACGGAAAACTTGTTGTTCTTAGGATATCTCCAAAAACAAATTCTTCAATAATTTTAACCGAAGACGACTTAGATGCAGGAGCAGTTAAGAACAACCCAGAATATTACGAAACTGCGATTAAGGGAGAAAGCTTTGCCACTTCCGATGATAGGTATATGGCCACTATTTTTCATCAAACAGATTCTGACAAATTACAAAATGCAATACAACAGGTACGAGACGTTTTTGTAAGCAAGCTTGTCAATAACGAAATACAGGAGTCGGCCGTTGTAAACGAGGTTTATTCAAGGCTTTATGATCAATCAATAATAAAGAAAAATTATACTACCATCTACAATCGCCTAAGGTCTTTACCATTAATAGTTGACTACTTTAGTTCCACTGGGTCTTCGGACCCCCTAAATGATACAACTATTGAGGACAGAAAAATATTTTCAATTCTTGTTTCAATTCTTGTTCTTGAAAATGTTTATGAAAAAGCTTCAGAATGGCCAATGGTAGCATGGGATGAGTACTATAATGATGGAACGCCAGCAACGCTCAACTGGGAGCTGGTCGCAAATGGGCTGGCCAAGGTTTATACAAAGGGACTTCTTTTCACTAAGAGCCCCGCACAAGTTGATATAGAAGACGAAATTCCAATTCCTGAAAGGGTTGTAGATTAAGATGGCCGATTTCAATGTAAACGTAGACGACCTTGGAGACTCTCAGTCTATAACGTCAATGGTTAAAAGGTCTTTTTATCCTGAGAATCAACAGATAATAAAAAATACCTCTTATTCTCAAGACGACAACTATGACAGAAGTTTGATGACTAGGGACGTTATCAAGGTTATGCAGGGCGATGGTATCTATAGGAATCCTGCTTTCCCTCTCGCTGGATATGAAAACAATACTAAAGCAGCTTTGCACACAGTGCTTGCAATGGGATCTGACATTGATGAAACTGTTGCTGTCGCAGATCCGGACGATCCAAAAAATGAAGCAAGGCTGACAGGTGCCCAAGCAAAAATGGAAATAGCCAGAAAATCAATTATGACAACTGGATTTGCCCCAGGTGGTTTTGACGATGCGGTTGAAAACTTTGTATCTTCTGCTACTGCAGATGTTGTCTCTGGAAGGTTATCAGAAAAATCTACGGGAGCCCAAGAACGGAGGAGTTATATATGATGAAAACACTGGACAAACCATAGAGCACAACACTGATGGTTATGTTTCTTCTTCTGGAGAGGTCTACAATAACGGAAACAGATATGTTGCCCTTATCGATCAACTTACAGAAGCTGAAAAAACAGAGTACCAAAACAAAATCAACGCACTAAACAACAAAGCAAATTTTGATGGTTCAATAAGTTTAAATGGATTTTCAATAAATTTTGATACAAACTCAAAAGGGCAAAATTTAAAAAGTCTTACTTTTGATATATCTCAATCTGGTTCTTATATTAAAAGCGGAGACAGATACTCATACAAAACGGACGTTATAGATAAATCTCTTTTTGGAACTGGCGCAAGAAAAGCTTATCCATCAGCAGCCCTTATCGAGCTTCTTTCAAGATTAACTGACAGCCTTTTTATTAAGGGTGGATTTGGAACATGGAGAGGAATTATTGGTCCAAACTTTAGTGCTCTAACAGAAGGAAACAATAGCGTTTCCGACCATGCTTTTGGTAGGGGGTTTGATATAGGGGCAGTTGGCATCACTAAGCAGCAAGCCTACTGGCTTGGATCAGCTCCTGCAGCAAGTTATTATCTGCAAGCCCTTACATTGTTGCTGTCTTATATTGAGCAGATGCCCCAATCGTTGCACCCAGACTTAATAGTTATCGGAGATAATTTAAGAGATCAACTTGGAGTACGAGAGGGACTTGAGTCTGCAGATAGCGTCATAAGAAAGTCTCATCCCAATTTAGCTGGTCATGTAAACTTTCACGCAGATTCAAGTCACAAAAACCACATACACATCAGTTTTGGTGCCAAAAGGGGCGGAGCTATTTTACCAGCTTCAGCTATGTTGCCACCAACAACACCCGCAACAACAGGTGGAGCCGGTGGAGCTGGTGGCACAGGCGGTGCCGGAGTTGCAGCTTCGATCACAGCAAAGCTAAGAAAATCATATTATACGGGAGACCCAAACCTTTCTCCGGATGAAGTTTTTACATTGTTTAATGACTTTGGCAATTTTTCAGAAGAAGCTGCCGCAATATGGACCGGTATGGCGTTGAGAGAAAGTAGTTGGAACCCCTGGTCCACCAATAGCAGTGGCTTTGTTGGGCTTCTTCAAGTAGGAACTAGATCAAACTCAGGTGGTTTAAACAAAACCAAATTGGTTATTCCAAATGAAGAAGTGCTCGAAATGTGGAAACTGGCCTACGCAGAGTGGAAAAGAGATGGCTTAGATCAGATGACCAACGAGCAAAGAGACGCTTTCATAAGAGACAAACAAAGGAACGATCCAACAAATAATGCGGGTAGACAGTATTGGGACAGAAGAGCTTTTATCCCAATAAATCAACTATATATGTTTAGGTCAAAACAAGGCAAAACAGAGCTAACTAGACTTGACACAATAAGCAAAGCCATGGGTAAGGCCTGGGGGGACAGTTTCTTGTATCACGGTTTTATATCCGGAGGATGGACCAGGGGTCCTAGAGCTGGTAAAAACACCTACTGGTATGCTCAAGATGTATACAAAAGATTAACCGGAAAGAGTGCAGACGATCTAGCAAATTGGGTTTTAAGAGTGTTTCCACAAGATTCTAGAAGCAGAAATCCTGATCCAATAACCAAAAAAAGCAGTCTTCAATCTTGGATTGATGGAAAAATATATAAACCAATATACAAGTCAAGGCAACCTGACGGATCAAGGGCCTATAACCCACCGGAGGGTTGGCCAAAAAAACCAGCACCAAATTAGGAAGAATTTTATGGCAATGATATATCCAAAGTTTGATCAAAAAATTAATGATCAAATAACAGCTAAAAAGTTTGAACAAACAAGAACGCGTCCAGGCGTAGTTATCAGCTATGATAAGTCAACCAATACCGCAACAGTCTTACTTGATGAAAAGTATGCTGGGACAGTAGGGGATATAGTAAATAATGTGCCGTGCCCATTTAATTATGGCATTCAAACCGTTGCTCCACACGGAGGACTTAGGTGCCTTGTCGGCTTTAGAAGTGACTCAGAAAGAGATCCTTATATTTTAACTTTTTTCATGGATCCTTATGATACTGCAAAAAACATGAACAATAGCGTTTCTGACACTGGCATACCAAAGTTTATGGTGTAAATTATGTACGATTATGAAAATGAAAATGAACAACAGAAACCTTTCAGTGAGGCATTTGAGCTTCGAAAAAGAAAGCATTTTTCAAGTAGAGAAGTAGGCTTAAATCATCCGGATAATAAAGCATTTGTTAAAATAGCAGATTCTGGAGAAATTGAAATATTTGCCGCACCTGGTGTTGGGATAGTCATTAACCCAAGCACTAGAAGTATATCTTTTTTTGCAGATACTGTTAAAATTTACAGCAAAGAAGATGATGGCCTTAGGTGGAACAATATGTCCTTTAACCCGTCTTCAGACACCTACAACGAGCCAGCCTTAATTAAAACAAACCCATTTGCTAATAACCCAGCTTTTTATAATACAAACTATTATTTAAATAATTTAGACAATTTAGTTGAGGAAGAAGATATAAATCCAGTTACTATAGGAGGAAGGTATGGCCTAAGCGACAACGCCCTGGCTCAACCTGATTTTGGCCCTGAGCAAAGGGGTATAACAGCAGAGCAGCAACAGCTTGTTGATCAGTTTGCAAAGACAAATGCGCAATCTGATGTTGATAGGCTCATTGAGTTTCTGCAAGCTGGCTACAGTTTCTCCGATGCCATAGACAAAATAGAAAATGAAGATTACGAAATAAGCGACACACTAGAAGATTTTCCTTGGATAGAAGATGATCTGGAAGACTTTCCTTGGATAAGAGATGAATAGGATAAATTAAAATGTCTGATTTTTATTTGGATTTAAGTGGAGATATTAAGATTACTCCAAATAAAGACATAGCCCTTACTCAAACAAGGGCTCATTCTGACGTTCAGCAAATTTATATTAGGCTGATGACAGAGCCAGGAGATTTTTATTCATACCCCCAGCTTGGTTGCGACCTCAATATGCTCTATGGAATGCCGCAGTCAAAAGCAACAGGAGACATTGGTAGGAGACTAATCAGGCAAGCGCTTGTTAGGGAGGGAGTCTTTGCTGACAGGAACATGGTCATTGAAGCTGTGCCAGTATCAAGAACTGCAATTAGATTTGACGTTCAGGTTAGAGACAATAGCGCTGAGCCAGTAACTATATCAGTAACCCAAGATCTTAATTAGGAGATTAAAAAATGTCCATAACCTATTCAAAATCAAAACAACAAATTCTATCCAATATACTTAGCGCACTCCAAAGAAATGCTGGCATTACAGCCACCTATCCTGGGTCAATAGCAAAAGCTTTAGCTGAGGCAATGGCTGTTGAGATAGGCGATCTTTATGAGGCTATAAAGTTTAGTGTTGACCAAGCTTCTTTGTCTACCGCAACTGGAAGGGCTCTTGATCTTATAGGTGATTTATATGGTGTATTTAGAAGGTCTGTGTCTGAAGAGGTGCAAGACGAGAGAGCAAGTTTTAATATTGAGTTTGCTATTTCAGCACCGCACTCCTCTGCAATCACAATACCTAGCAACACATTGGTGTTTAATGACGTAACAGACTTTTCAAGCAATCAATACCAATATAGGCTTGTTGGAGACGTAACCATACAACTAGGAACAACTAGGGCTTATGGAAGGGTTGTTCCTAATTTTATGGGCAACGACTTTACTGCTTCAAAAAATACATTAACAAGACACAACTTTATTTCTGCTGATGGTGTTGTGGTTTTCTGTTCAAACCCTAAAGAAGTTTACTCTATGATAAACATGGAGTCAGACGAGTTGTTCAGAAGAAGAATCGCTAAAGCAATTAAAAGCAACTCTTTTGGAACAGCAGAATCAATAAGATTAAGAGCACTAGGCGTAAAAGGTGTAAGAGACGTTAGGATTAGGGAGTCCTCTTATGGCCTTGGTTCATGTGATGTCATAATAGTGCCAGAGTCACAAAGGGTAACAACAGACTTGGCAAACACAGTGGTGTCAGCTTTGTATGAAGTTAAGCCAGTTGGAGTAAGACTAAATGCTCGCATAGCAGAAAGAACTCCTGTAAATGTCGCAGTTAGCATAGTGCTTCCTGCGGGGCTAAATGAAAAAACAGTTACTGGAATTGAAAATCAAGCCAATCTATTTTTATCCAGATATTTAAATTCAAAGACAATAGGAGACAGCATATCCTTTGGGGATATAGAGATGCAGGCTAGATTGTCGTCTGATTATATTAAATCTGTAAATATTTTAAGTGTATCAGTAAATGGAGAAGAAATACCAAAAGGTATTTATAGAATAAATGATGACAGAAAGTACATGATTGCAGGAACTGTTTCAGTATTTTCTGTTATAATGTCATCTGTAAATTATTAATTTATTTAATAAAGAATACGGTCCTAGGTAAATGAAAACTTATTTCTTAGCTTTAAACAATTCAGATTTTGCAATAAGTGGCAAAACTTGGACCTCTTCTTCTTTTGATCTATACTCAAATAGATTCTATACAAACTACTCAACATATAGATCTCCTTATGGTTTAAATGAACTTGGAAATTACACTTTTGTAGGAACAGAAGTTTCTTCCCCAAACTATGCTACCTCTTCGGCAACTCCAACACTAAACAATGCGTACAAGGTCACTAATTATGGAGAGGTAGTAAGAGACCCTGATTGGACCCCATACTATCTGTACAACTATGATCAACAAGTTGCAGACTTCTTTCTTTTTGATTTAGAAAATCCAGATCAATCAATTTTAAACCCAGATCAATTTGTAGATTCTTATTTAAGATTTGTTGATACAAGTAGTCAGATTGACCTTGTGGGTTACAAGCACTCATTTACTAACCTGCCAGGATTGGAAAATCCTACTTTCTCTTTAAAAATCTTATCATCCGATAATCCAAACGCAACAGACTCTGAGTGGCAACAAATAGCATTTGTCGAAAGCAACAATAATGTACTGTTCCTAACAAATATTAAAAGATATTTAAAGGTAATAATTAATTTTGTATCAGACTCAGACTTAGACGATGCAAACCTCCTTCTATTAATGCAAATGAATATAGCAGAAATAGTAAGTCCAGTGATAACCGACCATGCAAGAAATGTATTATCAAGGTTTCCATCTTGGACAAAGATGTATTCAGATTCATTGGAAAGGGCGACTCCAGAGATTGCCCTTCCAGAAAGTCAAGCTGGCAAAATAATCAACTCAGTACTTGGCGAAGATCTTGATAAAGTAGATGAGCTAGTTTCAGAAATAGAAATTAACTCCTTTATTTCTACAGCAGACGTCAACCAGGTTGCTTGGACCTACGTTGCAACAAATGTAAGGCCAGGTTTTATTAAAGTTGTTGGAGACGGTCTTGAGCTAGCAAGGGTAGCAAGCTATACAGACTTGTTTCAAACAAGCTTTAACGAGTATGTTTTTTACTATGACTTCGTTGCTCAGCGACTAATAACTATAAGACCATTTATTACTCTTGAGGTTGATGGAGATTCTGTTGAGCAGATTCCGTTTCAGAACTTTAACTCATTTGATGAACTTGGACTTAGAGTTGGCTTGCAAAGACTCTATCTTGAAAACAACTTAAACTTTAAAAAAAGAATTCTTGATGTATACCTAAACCCGCCATCAGTTGATGTAGAAGGATTGAAGAGGACACTTAGAAGAGAGCTCGATATTTGGAGAGCATTTGGTTCAACTCCAGATTCAAATTATGTTGGAGCAACACCAGAGATTATAGAAATATCCGAGATTGCACAAGCAAGCCCAAGATATTCTGATTTTAACAATAATCCAACACAAGATTTTCGTAACTTTGTTGAAGACATAAACACAAGATTTCCATCCAACATAGGCTATGCAAAGTGGGGGGAAACGTATTGGGATTACGCAGGCTCAAAGCAAGAGGGCGTTTCTTCGATATCACAAATAGCCGACGCAGCAACAGTTGATTCTATATACTATCAACCGGGAGTAGGCGACTTTGATGACGCAAAGCTAATTCTTGAAAAACTTGAACAAGATATAAACGAGTATTCTTTTGAGCTTAAAATAAAAGGAATAAAGAGTGACTCTACTGAACTGGCCAAAGAACCAATTAAAGTTGAGTATGATTCTTATGTTTCTTATTATGAGGACTATATAGATAATGGTTCAGCGACTATCAATTATGAAGTTGCACTAACTCTTCAACCTCACGGAATTATCGAGACAACGTCAACCTACTCTGCGAACTTGGTTGACGTCGTTAAGAACACTTACGATCAGAACAGCCCTGCTTCACCAGAATACATATATAGGGACATATTTGGTCCAACATTATTTTCTGATTCCTCAATAGTTTTTGCAAACCAAGAAGGAAACCCATACCAAAATACAATTGAAGTTTCTGCAACCGAATCTTATAATATATCTCAGATTCCATTTTATGCCGTTAACCAAATGCAGATAAGCTTTTTCAGTGCAAGCAATCAATTTGGAGCAACAGGAAATTATGGATGGATAAGATTTGCTGGAGCAACGCCCAGTAACATAATTGACAGCACACCTTCAACTGTTTCAAGGTCAATAACTACGGTCGATCCTTTGCTTGCAAGACTGCAACTATCTTCCAGGATATGGGATCCAGTAAAAAGAAGAATCTCTGAAACAGAAAGAGTAAGATCTTCAGCTTTTGGAAATACAGTAAATAAAAGCAATAAACTTTCTGAAACAAATGATGTTATTATATATCCTTCTGATATAAAAAATAACTTCTTGTTACCCAACAAAGCAACTCCTATATATGTTCACATTGACAATGTGGTGTCCTCCGATTATGATGTTGATAATTCCTCAGCTCCATATGTTGGCTACGGAGGAGTTTCCGTCAATAGACAAGAAAATCTAACGCACCTTATCCCATCTTCCCCCAGCTTGCTTCTCGGGTTTGTTAACGCAAACTTTGCTACACCTGACCAACACAATCACTATGTTGGCGTTGAGGGCTCAACTCATAACTATTACTTTGTTGAAACGAAGTTTCCATATAATGCGACACCAGATTTTATAAAAGTATATGCACCGGAATCAGGCTATTATCCTTTTGAATATAAGGTTTGGGAAAACTTTGAAGCAACACACTATGATGAGTTTAGCTTTTACTTGTCGGAACAGGGTGTCGTAGGCTCTTCTCCAGATTCTAATTACGACAATCTTCAAAATAAAAAAACAGATCTAGTAGGAGAATACACTTTGTATAGATCTGATTTTGGTCTTGAAGAGTATGAAGAAGATGAAAATTTAATTGTTCGATCAGTTGAAATATTGCATGAAAACGACAATGTTTATATTTGGCAAGATAATTCAAACGATACTACTGGAATTCAAAATCTTAACTTTTATGATGAAGAATTAGATCAGATCATTCTTAAGGACATTAAGATAAGGGCTCAGTATATATCCGCTCAAGAAGAAAAAGTAATTCCTTCAATCAAAACTGGATGGTACTACCAAGATGGAGAAGCAGGATTCATATACGCAAAGTCTGTTGTTGAATCTTGGAATACTGATGATTCTCACGATCTGTCTTCTGTGGTTAGAAATGGCGCTCCAGCAATAGTCACTGTTCAAGCAAGTGGATCCACTCCTGTTCAGTATAGGCAGGTGTCTTTCTTTGATGAGGCTACACCATCACAGTATTCGCTATATAACTTCGAATATATAACCGCAAAAAATAAAGACTATCTACTTTTGGCCTACAGTGACTACTTTGATGCAACAGTCGAAGACACTCACACGGGCGCAACGGTAGTTTCAGGATTAGGTTCTATCACTAACATTCTTGAGCAACATAATTCTTTTGTTGTTGGCAGAAACTATAGGGTATCCTACAGGGTTCGTAACGCATTTGTGCTCGACAATCAAATTTATGACAACTTAACCGATTCTTACAGGTCAAGGATTACTTTGTCCTCAACTCCCAACGGCACTTACAGCGCAACCGTTAACTACGAGTCCTCAATATATGATAGGGACTATGAACTTGATGGAGTTTATCTCAACCCATTATATGGAGCTGTAGACGAAGGTTATTTATACCTTTCTCACAGTAGCTATACAGCAAATTCTGTTGATGCATTCGTCTCTCCTGCAAAACTATTATCTGATGGCAATGATTATATTGTTCTTAATATATTCTCAAAAGATACAAACTCAAATCCAAAACCAAATCAAACTTTCGCAATAACTGGAACCCAAATCGCCTCAGATCCTCAATATGTAACAACCGATAAAGATGGTTTTGGATTCTCTAAAGTATCCTATTCTGGATCTCCAACATCTGTTTCTCAAGAATCATCTATATATATTACTGGTCTAAGCAGCCCAAATGTTTTTGCCAATGAAAACAGCGAGTCGAACCTAATATCTGCTACCGTCAACTACTGGCTAATGCCCAGCGTTAGTTCTTCTCCAAAGATTCTGGCTCAAACAACAAAGAAGATTATAACAGCTAATTCGACAGACTCTGTTGAAATTTATGGGAAGTCAACTCCCAACTCCTATGTATACTGGAGGAAGGCAAGAAACCTTCCAGGAGTTTTTGTTCACGACTATTCAAACAGTCTTGCCACCCCTGGTCAATCAAGTGCTGCCGGCGCTGTCCAGGCAGACTCAGCTGGTATGTTTAAAATTGGTCCCTTTGTTGCCCAAAACGATGCCACACCTGGATACTGGTACGTTGGGGTTGAAAGTGATATGTTGTCAGTTCTAAGCGCTGAGCCTGTTACTATAGCTGGAGACATAGTTTATTGGTATGAAAAGTACGATGCTAGCCAAGCAAACTCAGAAGAGCCGGTCTATATACCCAGACCTCAAACAGACGCAGAATATGTTTTGTATGATGAAGATCCAGTTTTTAAGACAGACGAAATTGGCTTTGATGTATTCTACGATTCCAATGCAACACCTTCTTCCTACGACTTGCCAGTCTGGTATCCAATTGACAGATTTACTCAGTATAAGATTGGCCTTCTTGGAAGCACGCCAAACACTGCGGCAAGCTTAAACGATCTTCATCCCGATTTTGAAGAGGACTAGTTGATGAGAGCTTTTGATAATTTAACAGATAACAAAAAAGAAGCAGCAGTCAAAAAGGGCACAACACTGCCTCCAGACGCAATAAATTTGCGGATGGTACTCCTCGGAAGAAGTTACGCCCAGCAATCACTTAAGTGTTCTTGACCTTTCCTCTTCAATACCAGAAAACGTATCTGCACAAACATCAAGTGAATCAGATTCGATAATGTATGCTGATGAGTTTGGTGTTCTAAGATATGCAAATGATGATACTCAAAAAGGTGAAATAAAACATTCACCAATATTAAACAACTCAGAGATATCTGTTAGTAATAAATTTTTAAATTCCTATGATGGAAACTTCGATTTTACAGACAAGATTAATGAACTTTCAGAAAATCTTTTTATTCACAGTTATTATGTGAGTAGGTTCTTTACACTTCAAAACTCCTCAATCACAGAGTACTCTGGCTTAAATTCTCCATCAAGAATCAAAAATCCAGACGAGCTAAATATAAGAGTTGTTGATTCTTCTGGTAATAAATATTTAAATCCAGATGGAACTAACAGATATCAAATCCTGCTAGAGAGATATGCTACAAATGCAAATGTTGCGCAGGCGCAAACTTCCTTTTATAGAATAATTGTTATTCTAGATGACGCTGATCCGGTTGGTTTAAGTCTTGTTTACGACAAGTATGAAATCACAAAAGACGCTCTAGCAAAAGAACAGTTTCTAGGGTTTAAAGAAATAATAAACACACAACATTTTTATACAAAAGTTTTAGAAGAAACAGAAGTAATGGATGATTCTTCATCAGAAAGAAGAATTTATTCAACACAATTGTTTTCTCAAAAAGAAAATGAACTTACAAATAGGCAATTTAAGTACGCTGGATGGAAGGGAATTGTTCCCAAAAAGGCTATACAAGATCCAAGAACTTTTCAGACATTTAACTGGAGACTGGTTGCAAAAATTAATACCGATATATCTTCTGTAAGTAATATATATTTAAACGAAGAAAAAATAAAAGTAAAAGCTGCGGTTATATACTCTTCTTCGTCTGGGGATGCGCCCTATCCATTTGTTTTTTCCAATATGGAAATGTACGAAACAAACAATCTCAATATGAATTTTTACAATCCATATGCAGAGGACGACAATAAGTTATCAAAAAATCATTGGACAGTTGATCTAGATAATAAAGAAAATATATACAGAGATTACGACATTCTGTTCTGGACACCAATAGGAACCATTACAGAAGATCAGTATTATAAAGTGTCTCATTGGCTTCAGAACGGAACGTCTGTATTTATTGATTGCTCTCTACTGAATATGGGTTCTGCATCCGAAAACGGTTTACAATATTTTGGATTTAACTATGACAAAATTGTAACTGAAAGTGGTCTTATTAAGTTAAATGATTCGTTCAAAAATGGCAAAGACTCGTTTAACGGTTGGAATATGAGCGAATTTCACGAGGAAAATTCAATAGCTGACTATGGAATTTTTGGAAGAAGAAAACAGCTGCTGAGTAAAGATGGTGCTACTCCAAATTATTTTCCTGTCCAACTTTCCGTTTTTGACACCTCAGATAGTTGGAGTGTTTTATCTACAAAATCAATTGCCAGTGTTAATGAAGATGTTCTGATATACAGAAAACTGTTTGGCTTCACTACAATGTCTTCTCAGGCAACAGTAGATCTTCCCAGCGTTTACTTCTCTGCGTCTTCAATTGGTCATTTTGTTAATGACATTTTCAGTGGAGGAATAGGCGCTCCAGCTAGAAATGCCGGCGCACTAAATCAAATCAATCAAGACTCTGCAACGATTGTTCCAGTTACAGAAGGTGCCTGTAAATTGTTTCAGAATATAATCAGCCAAAGCATTAAGGTAAGGATAGCAAATTCTAATAAATTTAATTATGAGTCATCAATTCTTTGGCATGTTTCTCCTTGGAGAAACTCTTGGACAATCAATGGTGTCTTAAAAAATGGAAAGATAACTGTTTTGTCAGAACAAGAAAAGCTAGTACACAAGTTCTCAACAAAAACAGAGGTCTCAACGGATATAAACGCTAACGAAGCACAATCCTTTTTTGTTAGAGAAATACAAGTCAATGGAACTAGTTCTTTGTCAGACATATTGACAAATGACATGAGGAATATTTCTAATATAGGAAATGGAATAATAAACAGAGACTTTTCAAATGTTGAATTTTACATAGAGTGCACGAATACTAACGTTGGATTTTTGAATTTTGACTCTTTAAGTTCAGGCGAATATTTTTATTCACCAAGAATCAATGATGAAGTGTCACCCTACGCTGTCTACAAGATAAAATCACCCGCCCTAAATCAAATCAGATCCTCCAGTCCAGTTTTAGTTGACGCCTACTCTAAGGTTGTTTCTCCTGAATTTGACTTTTCTTCAATAGACTATCCATATTCAGTTATTGAATCATCCGAATACAGGTCTCCAATAGACGATTCTAGAAAAATTCCAAAAGACTATCTTGAAGGGTCTCAGCCAGTAAAAAGTTACGATATTAATCTGGCCGTTCAATACGCCTACAACAAAACTTCTGAATTTAACAATTCTTATGTTTTAAATTGGGAAGTTCCTTTTGCAACCAGAATTTCTGGTTCTGGATCATTTAAGGGTGTTACTCCAGTAAATCAAGTCTCAAACGTAAGACAGTATGTAAGTGTTGCAAGCATGGATGATTCTCCTATTCAAATCTTGAATGATGAATCTCCATTTAATCGATACAGGTATTCATCAAAGATATATTCAAGAACAGACATCTTAGCTATTGATCAAGATACAACCAAAAATGTTTTAAATAATTTTCACTTTACCAATGATATAGGAAAGTCTGAAAGATGGGACGAATATAAAGTCTCATATAGAACAGCGTCAAGCACAACGTCGGCAACGACTACCTCTTCTGCTGGCACAACAAGAGGTGGCACACAAGACGCAATTGATCTTTCATATAGAAAAGGAAGAAAACTTAGTTTTCGATATATTGACGCAGACTCTTGTGAGCTAGATGGAATAAGATTAGATGGAAAAATAGTAAGCTACATAAGCAGCAGCGTGTACACCTATGGACAATTGGCTTCTCATCCAATTGCGTCGAAGTGGGTATTTTACAGTAACGATAATAAGGTAAAGTTTTTTCTCAACATATTTAAAGAATGGCTGATACCTTTTGCCAGAACAAAATTACCCAGTGATCCGTATGCATACCTAAAAGGAGCGGGTGTAGGATTCATTTTAAGAGAGTTCAATAAGGCTTACCCCACACTTTATGAGGCAATAACTGAAACAATTCCTTCAGTGGTTGATTCTTCTTCTTCAACCACATCTGGTGCATCAACCACGGCAAGAACCACAGCTATCACTGTAAAGAATTCATATGTTAAATACATACAATATACTTTAAATAAAAACGGTGCAAAACTTAGAGTAGATGGAGTATATGGACCAAAAACTGCGGCAGAAGTTGTTGCTTTCCAAGCAGCAAAAAGCCAAAGCTTTGTTGATGGCATAGTTGACTCAGAAACAAAATCTGTTCTAGCAATTTATTGGCTCAATCTGAAAAGAACAAATCCCACAGCTTTCCAAAGAGAAAGAGCAGCATCAAAAGATGCAGACATCCAAGCTTACATTGATAGAGCTGTTCAGTATTCTGATATATCTAACGTGGGCAAAACGGAGTATAGAAGAATAAGCTTTACTGGTACTGCTGGACCAAGCTCCATTGTTGACTACATATTGGTAAAGGTTCCAGAAAATGCAACTCAATTACATTCAGTTAGAGTAAGGGCAGGTTCGTGGGCGTCTCAAATACTCGATATTAAAGTCTATTCTAATGACCTTTCTCAAACCAGGCATATAGTTCCTGACGTAGCAAAAATAAAGCCAATATATTCAAGAAGTTTGAACCTATCAATTGGCGCAAACGGAACAAAAGAAATATCTGTTCCAAACATAGTCGGAGCAAAGTTCATAATGCTAAAAGTCCAAGGTGGATCAATATCCGGTCTTGGTCCAAATGCCGAAGGTTTCTCTTTGAGAAATTTAGAAATGAATATTACTACAACTTCTTCAAGTCTTGTTGATGTTCCCTTTGAGGAAAACGGAACTTTTTCTGCTGCAGTAACTGGCAAGATAAAAGGTAGGATAAACATAAATCAAAATGGCGACTCTTATCTTGACTTAAATCATTCAACATCAACAGCTTCAGCTGTTCCACAAATAACTGACATATACTTTGATTCAGTATTTGTTGATACAGAAAATCTCAGAAGCATAGGGGCTCCAGAAGTTTCCATACCAGAAATAGATCCTGTCGGAAGCTTAGCAATATCTATACCTGGCATTTCTCAGGAAACACCTCTTTATATATTGGAAGAGGGTATAAATAAAAATCCAACAATTTCTTATGCATCAAATGATGGTAATATAAATTTTGTTCTTGAAACAACAAATTCAAATAAGATTGTTTTAAATGAACTGCCATTAATAACTCAAGCACGAAAAACAAACACCGAAGAAGAATCAAATGTTAGTGTTTTGGAATTTTCGGTCTATGCATTTAAAAATGATTTAACAACAAACAAGTTCTTTTTTTCAGCTGCAAATGGAGAATCTTTTTATAGTGAGGATTTTAGCGTTGTATCTCCAATACAAAACTATTGGATAAAAGACGCCGATGACCCAACTGTTCCGGCAAGGCAAACTCCTTCAACTATTTCTGCTCTTGATGGACTGGTTGTTCTAAGCGATTCAGAAGGTAGGCCAATAGGTTTTCCAAATTTTGAGTCAATAATTAGGTCTCCAGAAGGCAGAGATATATCTTTTGGATTGATCAAACTATTGTGGGGAGAAAACTCTGCTCCTCCAACATATGGTCTAATATGGCAATTCTATAATGTTCAAACAAGAAGATTTTACGGAAATACTATAACATATTCTGATTATATTAACCCAGAAACTGGTGGTCCGAACGCTTTTTATGTTGGCCTTCTCGCCGTAGACGCTGACGGAGAAAAAGGAAATGGAGCAACAATATCTAATGTTGAAGCAGACTTTTCTTATTTTGCTCTTCCAAATAAAATAATTGCTCCACTATATTCTGTTAAGAGTTTTGGTAGACCAAAAATTGGCGTATATCCACCACCAAATAATTTGTCAAAATTTGATTCATGGTTTATTGGAATTGGGTATGGAAAGTTTTTTAAAGAAATATCTATACCAGAAAACAACTATTCAAACTATCTCAAAAACCATGTCGGAAAAAAGCTTAGATGCACGTACGACACAACTAATTTGAAATTAAATTACTCAAACATTTTTGGTGCAGGTTATGAAGATGTTTTTAATGAGCATCCTATAGTAGTTGCCGACAATCAGATAAGAACTAGATTTGGTTCTATACATTCTTATCAAAATCAAATAAACAAAGCTTCTATTGATTCAAGATATACCGACGCTAACCCATCACTTCCTTGGCTGAAGGTTAGGATAAAGAACGCAGAAACAAATCAATGGGAAGAAATAGATCAAAATGAAATTATTGATTTCAACAAACATACCGGAGATGTTTTTTTTAGAAGAGAAATAGTTCCTTCAAGTCCTTATAATATTAAAATAGACTACGTTACAAAGTCACCCAACATCTTATTAAGGCATGTTGAAGGAAGAGAGATTCCCCTAAACCCATTTAGCGAAAGCGGTATATCAAAACCTGTTTATATTTTTATTAGTCCAAAATTAGTTGAATATTTTGACGGCATGAATTATATTAACGAAGAAGAGTTTGAAGATGGAAGAGTAATTGACTGGACATATGATTACTCAACTTTCGTTGCCGGCCATGAAAATTACGATCCTCTAGCATTGCATATAGCAACTATTAATGTGATTAACAAATACTCTTTTGAAAACATTTCAATAAAAGATTTGAGAGTAAAAGGTGGAGGCATCTCCGGATCTCAAGATGCAAAGAAGTTGTCAAAAGAAAATAGTAATATTTTGTCATTTGCCGACATACAGTCAGGAAAGGGTTATACATATCCAAATGGCGGATACGTAATTGTAAGAATTCCAAAAGAAGTAAAAGACCACTTTACTTCAGAAGAAGAGATTTATGCAATTGTAAGAGGAAATCTTACTGCAGGTGTAAGCTTTGATATTCAAGACCTAGAAGGAAATGACTGGAGAACGATCTAGATGTTAAATCAACTTAGTGATCATATTAAGCTTTTTAGTAGACAATCTAGGATGTCAATAGCGTCTGTCCTTTCTGAGGTTAGTTCTGAAAAAGTTGAAATAGGAAGACTGGTAGAAAAGCTTTCTTCTTTTACCGCTTCTGCTGACTATTCTCCTAGAATTATTAGACAGCTTGAAACCGTTCAGCGAGAAACTTTAATCGATATGTTCCGAGACATTGACTTAAGGGTTAAAAGCGAATTTGATATCTCTAATTCTCTTTCCATCATGGGAATGGCTATGACAAACTTGTTTGGCGGAGAATTGCAAAAACTTGAAAAAGATATTGAGTATCTAGAATCTTATATACAAAACTACTCTTTTATTTCAGGAGAAGATGATTTGTACAATTCTTCTTTTATAGAAAATTTTGATAGTGATCAAAACTCTTTTATAAATGAAGACTCAACACTGAGCATTCCAGACAGGGATGGAGTGCCATTCGGCGCAAATATGACAGCTCACGTAAATCAATCAACTGGTAAACTCAACTATTCCTCAGATTACGAACTTTCGTTAGTGCCGGTTAATAAGTCAAACATTAGAAGCATAACCTATGAAACCAATTTTCCTAGCGAATATATTTCAAGTGACACAGGAATCAACAACGTACTCAATAACACTAATTCTAAATCTTGGAGCATTTCTGCAAAAACTCCGTTTATACTAAAACAATCTCTTTTAGATTCAGAAAAATATATAAACTACAAAAACAATGTAATTACTCAGCCCTCGGCTCAAGTTGCGATTAACGTAGATTTTGTTGCCCCAATATCATTATCAAGAATAAGACTAGTGCCAAACTACAGTGTTGGAATGCAAGTATCTCAAATTATTATAGAAACTGAAGATTCACAAAATATTGGATCAAGTACAGGAACTTTTGTAAAGAAACCAGTTTTAACCAGTCCTGTTACAATATCAAAAAATTCTGATATTGACTTGAATAACAGCCACATAATTAAATCAATAACAATTATACTGGCACAAGTAAATTATTTAAGAACAAAAATTTCTCCTGTTCAGTCTGAAATAAATTCAAAAATGATTTCATCAATAGTCAACTCCGTTAAAGAAAGAAGAAACAATTCGCACGATTCTTTGCAGGACTTCGTTGTTAAGTTTTTCTTAAAAGATACAGAAAAAACATTCTTGTTAAGAAATAAAAAAATATATTCTTATAATTACACCAATTATTATCCAACTAATTTGTCAGATACTAATTTTGGAGTTGTTGAAGAGCTCGGAAGAAACACGTATTTTTCCGACCTAGACTCTTTTAATAAGTTTAAAAATACGTCTATGTTTTCAAACATTATATTCTCAATTATATCCTATACTTTAGGTGCAAAACTTAGGACTCAAAACTCTTCAGTTTACATTGAATCCAACATAACAGATAAAACTAAGCCAGTTAGAAATATGGTTACTAGTGGGCTAATGCCAGTTGGAGACTCTAACACGGTTGATAAAAATCTTCACTTTATTTCCCAAACTATTGGCGGATTGTCAAAAGAAGATGCTACCCAGATGTTGAATGCAACAGAAGCAACGAACATGTATGAATACAACATATCAATTGGCGGTATATTCTTTTTTGAAAAACTTGTCACGGCGCAGGTAATGCCAACTAAATCTGTTTTTGTTAGTAAAAAAATTAACACAAATGGAAGACCATTGAAAACAAAGATGTTGGCAAACTATTTTGAAGAACTTTTGTTTTTTCAAGACGATCCATCAAAAGACGCAACGTCAGTTGAGTTTAGTGTAACAACAAGCGAGTTTCCAACCTCAGAGTCAAACTGGATTCCCATAATGCCGTATGGCGAAACGTCTATTAGGTCAGAGCTTCTGGTTCCAAACTCGAATGGAGAATGCACACTCAGGTTTGATCCACTAGAAGAATCAATCGTTATGTATTCTAACGGAGAAAGAAGAGAGCCTGGTTCCTATATTGTAAATCAAAGGTCTTTAAAGATACTTCAGTTCAACCCATCTTCTAGGTATTTTGTTTCGTACACACCAAAGTATATTGATTCAGTTCGTGAAATACAGCTTAATCCAAATGGTTTATCAACACCGGTTCTAGCAACTCCAAACGTTAATGGGATCAATGGAGAAAGGTTTAGCTCCACTTCGCAAGGGAATAGGGTAAGACTTCTTGAAGACCCATATATTGATAGATCAAAACTGGTAAATAGCGCTTATTCAAATTATTCTGGAACAGTTACATCGTCAATAACTTCTGCTATTGGAGCAGACTATTCAAACTATTCTCCAGTAAAGGTCTTCTTTGACGATGGGTCTAGGGCTATTAATATAACTAATTATACACTAGATAATAAAATTGAATCATTTTATGAAACTGACGATGTTTTGTTTATTCACTATTCTGATACCATACTATTTAATAAAGAAATCAACAAACCATTTAGAGTTCTTTATCAGTATATTCCAGACTCTTTCAGATACAGAGTTGTTTTTAGGTCCCTTAACAACTCTGAGCAGAACTACTCTGTTGATAGGTTAATATTTAAGTTTTCTTCAGAAACAAGGGATAACACCTTGCTCAGACTAATGAAATATGATAATTTATTTAAGAACAAATCTAATTAGGAACTAACATGGCGCAACTTTCAACCGACACCCTAGCCTACGCTCAGATAATTGCAAAGGTTCAAGAATTTGTTTTTAACTACGTTCAAAATAAAAACTCGGATCCACAAGAGTTCGATAAACAATACAGGAAACTTCTTAGCGAAATAGAAAGGTCTATAGGAAAACCTATTGCAACCATTCCTTTTTTGAACAAAGGTGATATTCCTTCTTCAGAAAAGTTAAACAGATTTAATCAAGACATGTCTTCTGATTTGAATAACATAATGTATCAATTTGACTCATTGGTAGCAAATTATGTTAACTCATTTAATCAAATTACAAATGAAATTGAGGCAGAAAAAAATCTAGTATCAAGGATACGATCAAAAATATCTGCACTTGAAATGTACTCGAATAGTTCTGCAGCAAATATGACTTATGTTGGAGACACTTTTAATAATTTAGATTTAATTGATTCTTCAAAAATAAAAAACGGGAACATGCCCGACGTAACCGACGGGTACGCCTGCTTGAGTAGAAGAAATATCAAGAAAGCTTCTGGAAACATTAATATAATTAATCAAAATTATAATGGAGAACAAAACAGAGAAGTGTCTTATCTTGATATATCAAATGGATTAAACGGCAGTTATCATCTTTACTTTGAAGATGAAGACGATGGCAATCCATTTTTGTATGAAAAAGACAACGCTCTTCTTAGGTCAAACCTACTCGCTATGGTTGACGAAAGCCCTGTAACTTATTTTGAATATGAGGCTCTTAATGTTCCAGTATCAGCAGAAAGGTCCGATTATGAATTCCAGTACGGACTTTCTCAATCTGGAGCAAATCAAAGATATATTAATTGGGCAAACTTTGACTCGTCAAAGCCATTAAAGTTAACTGTTGAAATTGTAACAAGAAACAGAAATGGCGAAGATATTAATCATATATCAATAATTCCATTTTTTGGTTACGATAATATTGATGTTATAAAAAATATTAAAATATCCTCTATTAAAATTTATAACGAAAAAGACAATGTTATAACCCCGCTTGTAACAGCGGACAACCCAGTGTTTATTGGTTCGGATATTGCGTATCCCTCCTTGTCTTTAAAAGAAAGTTACTTTTATAACAAGGGAGTTTTTAGGTTCCCAAGAATAAAAGCAAATAAAGTTTTTATCACATTTGAGCAATCCCAGTTCAACGATGTAACCATAAAACATGCTTACTGGACTCCCTATGAGACCGAAGCGGCTGCTACAGCTGCAACCCAATCGCAAACATGGAGGGGGCAAACAAGGTTTTCTCCAGTAGAGGTTGTTGCGGACAATGCAAACTACAGGGCAGAAGACGTTTCCTGGAACAGAGATACTGTAGTGCCACCAATAATTGGCCCAGAAAGAATAAAGTCGTCAACATCTGAAGTATTGCCCGTAAGAGTAAAGTATTGGCAGCAGTCATCAAAGAGCTTTACCAGAATTAAATTTACACCAACTCATGGTGCTACACCAACTTATGGTGCTACACCAGAGTATGGTGCTACACCAAATCAAAGTTATTATTTTTCAAATGACAGAATAAATCAAGAGAATATTCCGGTGAAAGTTTTTGTTTCAGATCCATCACGAGCTGCAAAATACGAAGTCAATTCGCCTTACATTGATTCAATAATTTCTTCATTAACGGATGATCGAAATGCTCTGCACATTATTCTTCCTCAAGATCAGTCTTTAAATTCTTATATGAATTCTTTAAGAAAGACAATAACTTCTGTAACCGCAGAAGATAACGAAGCTGTTTTTGCTAGCACTAACAATGGACTATCTCCTGGAGATAGGGTTTATATTAAGGCTCTATCAACGTCGAATCAACTTGTTGTAAACAAGGGGGTTTACAATGTTATTGCAGCAGACGCAAACTCTTTTACTGTTTCAATTAGCTCTGGAGAAACAGAGCTTGTTTCTTTATTGGATTCATTTTTTATCAAGCAACAGATAACTATCACCGAAGAAAATGTTAGCAAACAAAACTACACTGAACCCGCAGACGCTGAGAGGGCAAAAGATTTATTCTTAAAAAGAAATTTTGAATACCTTAAAGCAAAAAGAGCAAGCGTTGGTATTAGAGACCTTTTTGTTGGCCTTGAAACTTACTCTGATATATCTGAAATAATATCTAAACCATTTTACATTTATGGAAATCTTGAGCTTCTTAGTCTTCAGGTTGAAGATTATATACCTGTTGAAACAAATTCTGAAGGAGAAGTTGTTGGACAGTCAAGAATAAACTACTACATTAGTGTTGATGGTGGCCTAAAGTGGATAGAGATATCTCCTCAGGAAAGAGCGTTTGAGGGTAAACCTGAAGTTTTAGCTTTTAATCAAAACCTTTCTGACATCGCCACACTTCCTCAAATAGCTTATTTTAATTCGCCAGAAGTTCCACAAAATATTAATTCAGTAATATTTAGGGCGATCTTAAGAAAAGATAGAAACGTTAAAAGTACACCCATAATCTACTCCTATAAAATAGGAATGAAGGTAACCTAATATGTCAATCGCAGATATACAAAAAAGAAGATTTATAGAAACAATATTTAAGATGTACTACGCCCTAGGTGGTCAACCATCTGATAACGAAGTTTCCATTCTTTATGGAAGATACTTTTCTAGATTTCCTTTAGGCAATTCGATTCCGGTACCATACAACGATCTTTCAACCAACTCTGTAATAGACGCAGAAAAGTTAAACAGAATAATGGTGCACATGCTGTTTAATATTGACGTAATATATGAAGCTTATCATGAGCATGTAGAGAAGCTGTATGAGGTGGTCACAGCGTATTCTAAGAGATTAGAATCTCTTAGAACAAAAAGGGCAGAGCTTGAAAAAACTGTAGACGATTATCTTTTTTCCATAAAAAATACAGATGGTTTTTACTTTAGTATAACTAATGCCTTTAACAATACAAACTTGACTGATCTCAACTACACTACAGCCTATGTTGACACTCAATCAAGAAAGGTTACAATACCAAAAATTACTTCTGGTTTGTTTGACTATGTGGGGAACCTGCTCAATACATCAAGCGCTGCAAATGTGTCAGTAGTGTTTGAGGGAACCCAGGTCAAAGATGACACTGTAGATTTTAGAAATGTTTTTAATGGACTAACAAATTCTCAGTGGACGTATAAGCACACGTCAAGGACGCTTGGTGTTTGTACATTAAAGATAGTCGTTCCTGTTTCTGGTGTTGTTGGGCCAATATCTCTGGTAGAGGGAGTAATAAGTTCACAAAAACCCGTTTCAATTGGAGTTATTGTTGTTGACCCAAATGAAAGAAGCAGGTCAGCTAGCAATACAAAAACAAGCTCAAAAGACTATGATAGATTTTCTTTTTCGTTCACCCCACAATTATCTAATTCAGTGGAGATCTATCTAACAAAAGATGAGCCAGACTATGTCACTAGGGACAACGAAGATGTTGTATATAATTACGATTTTAGAATTGATGAACTGGTCATAACTGCACCATATTACGATTCAAACGCAATATTTGTTAGCCAGCCTATGTCACTACCATCTGCAGATAACTCAAAGCTTACAATAGATGCAGTAAGCATAAGCGTTGAAGATCAGATTCCTCAGGGCTCAAATATAAGGTATTACATTGCTCCAGACAATCCAACGGCAGTAAATGTATATGACTACAATTGGACATCAATATCTCCTACAAACGCAAAAAATCCAACCTCTCCAGCAGTTATAAACTTTAATGGTTCTCAATTGGTTGAGTCCACTATATTCTTAAGTGAGTCTGAAGATATAATTTCTACTGGAAATGTAATGTATCAGATTCCAAGATCACAAACTTTTAACAATCCTATAACCAATTACTTCTATGCAAGCGATTCTCAAAATATTGATTTTAATCTTTATAGATTAACCAAATTTCCTCAAGACATAAGGCCATATGATTCTTACATTTTAGAAAATGTTGACAACAATCAACTAACAGTACACTTGGCTGCAGAAGTATCTCTTGATAAAGAAAGTTGGCAGCAGGTATTGACAGGGGAAAGATCTGACGTCGTTTACACAACATTCTCCAGAGATGTTCCCTTGTCTCAAAACTTTTTTACAGCTCAATCAATTCCCTATGGAAGTATTTATATTTCAACTAATATATATTCAGAAAATTCACTGAATCTTACTGAGACACTTTTGAAAGATCTCGCTGCCCAGTATTGGGACATAAGAATCTATGTTAATGGAGTTGACATAACTGCTAACTCTTCTCTTTCTCCAGGGGTTTTGAGTGCAAGCCTAACTTGGCCGATAAAACAAGGTAGAAACGACCTTATAATTGTTATCAATAAATCAACAAACAACACCTCTGGGGTCCAAGTGCCGTTTAATGGCACTATAGCTTTGTTAAAAGATAAGTCAATACTTTCTATACCTGGAGTTAAATTATTTAAAAATTATCTTTATGAAGTAAAAGTTGAAGATTTAAGAACCTATTATTCAAATATTGATAATGTATACTCTATAATTAATTATGAAAATAATTATGAAATTGTCTACAGAAGAACAGAAGAAATAAAAGAAGGCTCAAAGGTCTACTACTATAGCAATACAGGAAACGGTCCTCAGGCCATTAGGCTTAGGGCAGACATGCTTAGGGGAGAGTCGTATAGCTCCTCCCCATCCATAGTTTCCTATACGGTAAAGTTTAAGCATTAGGAGAATCATGCCTTACTCATATTCGCTTTTCAATAAAAGAGAAAACATATTTCAACCAAACTTTACCAGGAACAGGCAACCGTATAGTGGTCCTATTTCTAGCGAAATGCTAAACCTACATAACGATCAAATGATTTTAGATGTTGCAAGGTTGGCAAAAAATGTTGACGAAATTGAATCAAAAATAGAAGAAATAAATTCTCTTATTGATGTTGATCTCTCTGCCGCTACCCCAGGTTATTATTTAAATGGAGACATTGACATAACCGTATATGCACAAAGGGTGACTTATGATCGAGATGAAGAGGAATATGTTGTTGATGAAGTGGCAATATATGAAGAAGATTATCTTCAGTACTATAAACCATTAGTCGTTTCTTCAAAGATAGCAATGCTGATGAGCAAGCTGGACAATATTGAAAAAAATATAAACAATTAAAATAGGATAACTATGTCAGAATTTATTTATACACAAAAAAAACCACAACAGTATCATGGTCCAATATCAAGTACCGACTTAAATGAAAGATATGAGCAGAACTACGCAGATCTTCTATATCTATATAATAAGTATGGCGTACTTGATAAAAAAGTGGGAGAAATTATAGAGAGAATCATAAAAGATAACACTTTTATTTCTTCTGCTATAGTTGATCTTTTTGATAGAGTTCGTAGCATTGAGAGTCAAAACACAAATCAACTATCTTTATTCACCAAAAGTCAGGTAGATGTTTCTGAATTTATCTCAACTCAATACGCTGTTTCGTCTTCAGAAGCTCTTCAGTTTGATGAGTTTTTCAATCACATAAAACTACCAGTAGTTTCTGGCTCTTCTCACTCAAAGATAAAGTTTATTAATCCGGTAAAAGGACAGATAATACCAGACTTTTTAGAAACCAGAGTTGATACATCCCTTCCCGGAGGAGATGGTGTAGGTGCTTTAGTTGATACTAGCCCGGTTCAAAACGCTTTTCTCAATCTTCCAGATAAGGTTTGGAGAAGAAACGTAATATTAAATTCACCGAATCCTCTTGGCGTTAATATGCACCTTTATATAAAAGTGCCTGCAGCAAGTCTTGGATCAACAATATCAAATTACATAACACTTTCTCCATATCCAGCTAATGGCGTTGATGTTGTAAAAATTGAATATACCACAAGATTAAATCCCACTTTAACCGATGCAGACAGCTACGTTCCGCTGAACAAGAACTCTCTGTATGAAGATAACTACGATGCCGTTGGAAAAGTAGCCCCAGGTGGGTGGAGCACTTTGGGGTCTGACGCAGTTGTTAACTCTGGTCCATTATCTTTTTATTACGAAGATACTCAAATTACGGCAGTAAGAATTCATTTAAGGCAGAGAAATTATGTTGTAGAAAATAATAAATATATCTATACATATGGTCTAGCGGACTTGGATGTAAGGTATGAAAAGTTTTTACCAGTTGGTAGAACCTTTGTAAAGTTTGATGCACCGGACGGAAAAACCATAAATCAAATTTTAAATGTTTCACCAAAAATATATAATGTTTCCCCAACCGTTTTATCAGAGATCTTTGACCATAGGGTCTTCTACCAAAATGGGGGCACATTTACCTTGGCCAACCCAGGAGCGTCAAACACGGTATACATTGAGGTAACGCTCAGAATGCTTGACGACAAGGTCCCACCAATACTTTCCGATTTAATTATAGAACCTGATTATAACACCTAATTTGAATGGTTTAAAATTTGGAAAAGCATTTTACTATATAGACAAATACTTTACAAGGAGATTTAAAAATGGCTACTTTTTATGAGGGTCCAAGACCAGTTTTGAAGGGGCGTAACTCCAACGAAATGGTCAATCCATATTTTACAATGACAGGTAAGGCCAAGGGCGTTGGCACCTACTCTCATTATCCATACTACAGCACCAGCCACGTTCTCGATGGGGCACCGGATAGAAACCATGTTCCTGGAACTGGGTATTTCCCTGGTGATGTATTTATGTCCCAGCTCTTTACTGGTTCATCTTTTTATGTTCACCCACTCTCAGGAGTGTTCCCTGATGGTTCAGCAACCTATGATGGCGCACGTTTCCGTCCAATGGAATACAAGGGAATTTCTGGCGCAAAGGCCTTCCCATCATCCTTTGGTCACGAAGAAAGAGAAAATGATTACAAGGTAAGACAGTATCGCTTTAAGGGTGTTACAGCAGCTCAGGTAATGACCTCTGTTGGCCACGGTCCAAGAACCGAAGCTCAGGGCGCACCAAACTCGTTCGGAGTATTTAGACCAGACGAGCCACACTACGTGCCGAGTGGTGAAGTATTCACCGATGGTTATGGCTATGGCGTTCCAACAACTTATGATAACGCTTATGGACGTAACAGAGTTCAAGAGTGGAGAGGCGTTCCCTCTTCAAAGGCTCTCTGATCCACGCATAAAAAATCTTACAACTGACCATTTTTATTGGGTCAAAGAGATATAATAAGCCAATCCCAGACAAGCTAATCTAGAAGTGGTGTGATATAATCATCACCATGACCAAGTGTTTGATTCCCGACTCAGTAAAATGGGTCGGGAATTAAATATTTCCACCCCAATTTTATAACTTTAGACAAACGTAAAGAGGATTAATCATGTCTATACAATCTCTGGAAGCTGTAGTTTCAGAGGGAACATTATCTTTTGATGTAGCCGAACGATATCTGACAATCTATCTTGGAGAAGCAGACTGGAAAGATAAAATAGCAAGTTTGTGGAACCTTCAGAAGAAAAAGCATTCAGATGTAGATACCGCAAAAGACATGGTTAAAAGAGCCGTTGCGTGCGCATGCCTCATACCAGTTCTTGAGAAGGCAACAATTCCAGAGGACAACCACCAGCTTCTTTTTTGGGTGACCGCCTGGGCTCAATTCAAAGAAAAAGATTGGTTTGCACTGTTTCAAGATGTCATCAAGAATGATATAATTGTGGAAAGAAACAGAAAAAAAATACTGCAAATGGGAATATTTGAGCAGATTGACATGTCTCCATTAACACGACAGGCATACAATTGGCTTTATGACAAATTCGATCAAGAGACTTTTTCTAACGAAGAAAAGAAAAAAGAATCTCTAGAAAAAATCAAAAACATGGTGAAAATATACGGTGGCGCTGTAATATGCAATGTGTTCACCAACCATAAAAATCATGTTGATAAAGTATTCAATTGGAGAACTGGATACTTTTTTGAAAAAGAAATACACAAGATCTATACGCTTGAACAGATAGCTAAAATCAAAGCGGCAGAGATAAACAAGACAAACAAAAACTACATAAAGAACTTTAAGTAAAAGAAGGAATAAAATGAACAACCAGGAAGAAGCCACTACTGCAACAACCAAGACCGCCAACATGTTTTCTTTTCAGATTAGTGAAGATTTCGTAGAACAGTATAAGGACAAAAAAGCTCCATTTGGATACAGAGATGCAGGCGGTAACTCTGTAGGAGAAATTACTTTTCTTAGAACCTATTCTCGTTTAAAAGAAGATGGCACCAAAGAAACATGGGTTGATGTTTGTAGAAGAATTATCAATGGCATGTACTCTCTTCAGAAAGAACACTGCAAAAAGAGTAGACTTCCCTGGAATGACGCAAAGGCGCAAGCTTCTGCTAAAGAAGCCTTTGATCGTTTGTTTAACTTAAAGTGGACCCCACCAGGAAGAGGACTATGGGTCATGGGCACAAACATCGTCAATGTGCAGAAGAATTCTGCGGCTCTTCAGAACTGTGCATTTGTTTCCACTGCCGAAATGTCAAAGAATAATCCTGGTAAACCGTTTGCCTTTCTCATGGAAGCATCAATGCTTGGTGTCGGCGTTGGCTTTGACGACAAGGGGGCCGACAAAGATTTCACAATATATGAGCCCACCAAGAACGCCACAACAGTCACTATTGAGGACAGTAGAGAAGGCTGGAGAGATTCAACAGTTGATCTTATCAACTCATATCTAAAGCCCGATCAGTCTCCTATTGAGTTTGTTTACGATGAGATTAGGCCTCTTGGGACTCCCATCAAAACATTCGGAGGAACTGCATCTGGTCCAGACCCTCTGATCAAACTACACAATGCAATTCGCAAGCTGTTTACTGGCAGAAATGGTGAAAAGCTAACCAGAAAGGATATTGCCGACATAGGCAACCTAATAGGTGTTTGCGTTGTCTCTGGAAATGTCAGAAGATCAGCGGAGCTTCTTATTGGAAGAATTGATGATCAAGACTTCCTTAATCTCAAGAACGCAGATGTTTTTCCTGAAAGAAATTCTTATGACCCGCAATCACCTGGCTGGGCTTGGATGAGCAACAACTCAGTAGAAACTTCTGTTGGTCACGACCTTTCTCCAATTGTTCCAGGCATTCAGCTCAATGGTGAACCTGGGGTGATATGGCTCGATGTGTCAAGAAAGTACGGTAGACTGATAGATCCTCCAAACAATAAAGACTGGAGAGTAGCCGGGTACAACCCCTGCGCAGAGCAGTCTCTAGAGAGCTACGAGTGCTGCACTTTGGTTGAGACCTATCTCAACCGTCACGAAAACCTTGAGGACTTCAAGCGCACACTTAAGTTTGCTTACCTATACGCAAAAACGGTAACACTTCTTCCTACGCACTGGGAAGAGACGAACGCAATCATGCAGAGAAACAGAAGAATCGGCACATCAATGTCCGGTGTTGCAAACTTTGCTGATCGTGAAGGAATGCCGAAGCTTCGTGAGTGGATGGATGAAGGTTATAAGACTGTGCAGAGATATGACAACGTATACTCTGAGTGGCTTGGTGTTCGTGAATCAATTAAGATGACAACAATCAAGCCCTCTGGAACTGTGTCAATTCTTGCTGGCGAATCACCTGGAGTTCACTGGACTCCTGGCGGAAAGTTTTTCCTAAGAGCAATTAGATTCTCCAACGATGACCCGATGCTTCCGCTATTTAAGATGGCACACTATAGGGTCGAGCCCGCATCTGAATCACCTGATACAACTTCTGTTGTATTCTTCCCGATTCAGTCTGACGCTTCTAGATCAGAGAAAGAAGTAACAATATTTGAAAAGATTTCTCTAGCAGCTACAGCTCAAAGATACTGGTCCGATAACTCAGTTTCTGTAACAGTTTCATTTGATTCAGAAACAGAAAAAGAGCATGTAGGAACGGTTCTTCACATGTATGACGGTCAGTTAAAAACAGTGTCATTCTTGCCGCAAGGCAATCACACTTATCCACAAATGCCCTACACACAAATTACCGAAGAAGAATACAAAGAAGGCACAATGAAGTTGTTCCCAATTGATTTCTCAGGAGTGTATGCGGGTATGGCAGCTGATGCCATTGGTGAGAGTTACTGCACAACTGACGCATGTGAGATTAAGCTAATAAAAGATAACGCATAAGTTGGAAAATTATGTCTGGTGAAGAAGAGAATATAGATAAAATATTCAATGAATTAATTGAATCAAACTCAGTAAAAGAACCAGAGTTCGATAAAGAGACTCTACTAAAAGAGCTTTTGCAAGTTCAGGAGTCTTTAGGCGAATCTCTTTTAAGCGTTAATTCAATAATTTATTATCTACTTGTAGATGCAGCGTATACAATACCTGACTCTGTAAATGAGTTAATTGGACCATTGTTTAAGATAAGCGAGGACTTTCTTTCGCATCTGCTTGAGATAAATGGTACAATAGAAGTTGAAATGTTTTTAGAAGATGATTTAGAAGAAGAAGACGAAGATGGAGAATCAGAATAATACCGTAAGTGTCCTTGATAAAGGCTATGTTAGACTCGTTGACCATATGGGTAGCGATCTATCAGTGGTAAATGCAGCAAGAGCTTCTTTTGCAAAAGAGGTTGATGTAATGTCTCCTCGTGACGCAAAGTTGCTTGATTTCCTTGCAAGAGAAAATCATATGTCTCCCTTTAGACACGCGTTTATGACATTTGAGTTTTACGCACCATTAATGGTTGCTCGTCAACACTGGAAGTATGTTGTCGGATCAGATCACACAATGGATTCATGGAACGAGTCCTCAAGAAGATACATTACAATGGAGCCTGAATTTCATCTTCCAACTCCAAAGAGCTGGAGACTAGCCCCAGAAGACAAGAAGCAGGGATCAAAAGGACTTGCGGATCCATTTCTTGGTTCAACTCTTACTTCTGAGCTTGAGAGATACATAGAGCAGGGCGAGGCGCTCTATAAGATGGCTATGGAAAGCGGCATCGCTGCTGAGCAGGCGAGATTGTTTTTGCCGGCATACTCCATGTATGTAGTATACAGATGGTCTTGCTCATTGCAGTCTGTGGTTCTCTTCCTTAGCCAGAGACTCGCTGAAGACTCCCAGTATGAAATTCAAGAGTATGCAAGAGCAGTTTACCAACTAGTTCAGCCACTGTTTCCTGCATCAATAGTTGCTCTTATGGGGTCTAATGTGCCATGATTCAAGTCGTTATCTTCGCAATTCTTTTCGCAACAATATTTAATTGGACTGTTAATGTTCAGGTTCTGGCAAACTCTGAAGAAAACAAAAGAGACAGAAAAATAGCAATAGTATTGTCATTTGTTTTAGCCCTAATACTAGGATTTATTATACAGGTATAGTTTTGTTATCAAGAAAAGATAAACAATTTATGAACCTGTGCTTTCAGTATGCTAGCACCTTTTCTACGTGCGGTAAAAAGAAATATTCCGCTATGCTTATCGATACCCATGGGCACGTAGTGGGAACAGGATACAATGGAGGACCCTCTGGTTTTGATCACTGTGAGGACGGTGGCTGCCCAAGATATGTAGAGGATTCTCCTTCTGGATCGAATTACGACAACTGTATAGCTGTTCACGCTGAGCAGAACGCCTTCCTTCATTCTGATTATAGTTCTCATCCACTAAAAATGTACGTGAATGGACCACCATGCTTTACGTGTGCTAAACTAATAGCTAATTCAACGGTAAAGCAGGTCTTTTACTTTGAAGACTCATCATACAAAGATTGGATCAATGTCGAAGCCTTCCTGCATAAGGCAGGAGTGGAAACAATTAAGGTAGAGAAATGGCAGCTGGAAAACTAAACTATTTAGTTGTTTACAAAGGAATCAGTCAGGTGTACGGCTGTGCATCGAAGAAGATAGCCTTAGAATCTGCTCCTCCAGAAGGAGTATCACTTAAAGATAAGAAGATTCTTTTTGTTACGTTTGAGCCAGACAATGATAATCTATGCGTTTATCAGGTGCCAGACGAAGAGGTTCAGTCCGCTGAGATTAAAAAGAAGAAGCAAACTGATGAGTAAGAAAACAAATCCAAAGAAAAAAATTAACGTAAAGATAAATTCTGGAGAAGCCATCTTTGTTGCACCAGTAGAAGTTCTGCAACACATAGCAGAAACCTATTATTATATGTCAATGTCTTGCGAGGATGCGCAAGAAAAGGAATCCTGGCTTAATGTTTCTTCAGACATTCAAGACTGGATATCAAAAACATATTTTGACGGCACTGTAAGTGGTGAAGACGATGAATGGTAAAGCCCTTAAGTCTTTATTTCTAGCAGGAGGTCTAATGTCTTGTGTGGCATTAACAGTAGTGGTTTCAAGAAAGAAAAACGTAAACAAAAAAAGCTTGCCACCAACTGTTGATCAATATTTTAATAGATTAGAAGAGTTCTGTGTAAATGATTTGTCAATAGCTCAAGAAGAATTTTGGGAATTTATTGATATGGGACTAACCGCAAGAGATGCGTTTGAGCTAACGATAATTAAAAGAGTTTATGTTTAAGGAAAATAAAAATGATTGATCTTTGTATTGTAAATCACAACACAAGAACCCAGCTGCAGAGACTTTTGGACTCTTTGCATTCTGATGTCAATAGTCCAAATGGCGCGCTCAACAAAAAATGGAACCTTTATATAACAGACAATGACTCGTCTGACGACTTTATTCCGTGGATTCGTCAGACGCAAGAAAAGTACTTGATAGATAGACTCTACCTAAAAGAAAACGTAGGCTATTCCTACGCTTGCAATTACATGGCCTCAAAGTCAAACGGAGATGTTGTAGCACTGTTAAATGGAGACGTGTGGTTGACCAGCACCGATGTTGCAAACATACAGGACATATTTGACAATAACCCCGATATACACATTTTGGGCCCAAAGCAGAGAGATGAAAAAGGCTTCATTACACACGCAGGAATCATAGGAACAAATACGGCTCCAAAACATAGAGGCTGGAGAGAGCACGACCCGTACGACCTGCTGTACAAAGACAGAGTCGAATGCGTAACGGTATCTGGATCAGCATACTTCGTCAGAAGAAATGTTTGGGAAGCGATGAGTAATCACCCAGAATATAAAAAGATTGCCCCAAATGCGATGGGAGCCTTTTTGCCAACACCTCATTATTACGAAGAAACATGGTGCTCGTATTTTGCAAGACACCTAGGATATAATGTGGTGTATGATGGAAGTGTATCTATTGGACACAGCTGGCACGCATCAACGCCAAAGCCTGGAGAAGGTGTCAGCCATGCCGATAAGTACTTTCCTATAAGTAGAGAGATATTCAGAAAAGCCTGTGACCATTTCGGTATAGAAAGAGATTAATAAATACCATGCAAACATTTCTGCCATACTCTGATTTTAAGAAATCAGTAGAAGTATTAGACTATCGTCGGTTAGGAAAACAACGTGTTGAAACATTTCAAGTTCTTAATATATTACTCGACAGAACGCCTACGAAAGGCTGGAGAAACCATCCAGTCACTCGTATGTGGACTGGTTACGAAGAAGCATTAAAGCAGTATCAGAACTTCACTATCCAAGAATGGATAACTAGAGGATACAAAAACAATATGTCTTTTGAAGAAGTGGACACTACTTCAATTATTTATCCATCTTGGTTTGGTCAAGATCTTTTCCATAGATCGCATAGATCCAATTTGTTAAGAAAAGATTTTGGATACTACTCTCAATATTTTGACGAGCCAGATAATTTAGAGTATTATTGGCCAGTATGAGTATTTCAGTATTTTTATCCGGCGCAATGGATTACGTTGGAGAATATGCAAGTGGCTGGAGAAAAGAAGCCACGTTCATGCTCTCACAAAGAGGCTACGGCATATTTGATCCTACTTCAATTCCAGAAGAAGAAGGAATGACTCCAGAAGAGATAGCCCACAAGAACCTCTTCATGCAGAGAAAATCAGATATTCTCATAGTTGAGTACATGCTAGAGAACAGAGCATACATAGGCACAGATTTTGAGATGGCCTGGGCAAAGATGCATAACCAGCCAACTATCGTTATGTGCTCTGAGCAGAACAAAAACAGACCGTACATGAAGTACATGACTACAAAGTTTGTTGACAGCATTGAAGAAGCTGTTGACTATATATCAATACACTATCCAATTAGGTAAGGAAAATGAATAAGAAAAAAGTATTACTAACTGGTGTTGGCGGTTTTGTCGGACACCATACCCTTGAGCACATTCTGAAGACAACCGATTGGGATGTTGTTGCAACAGACTCTTTCCGTCATCGTGGCGTTACTGACAGAGTAACATCCATTTCTTGTTGGGAAGCGGAGAAGCATAGGGTAAAGGTCATCACTCATGATCTTACCGTGCCATTCTCTGATGTGATGATCAAGGAAATAGGTTATGTTGATTACATTATTTCAATGGCTTCAGATTCTCATGTTGATAGATCAATTACAGATCCAGCTCCTTTTGTGGTCAACAACGTTTCTCTTATCGTAAATATGCTGGAGCTTGCTAGAAAGATTCAGCCTGAAACTTTTATTCAGGTTTCAACAGACGAGGTTTATGGTCCCGCACCTATTGGCTATGCACACGTGGAGTGGGACACAATCATTCCGTCAAATCCATACTCCGCTTCTAAAGCGGCACAAGAAGCGGTCTGCGTTTCATACTGGAGAACTTTTAATGTTCCAGTGATTATCACAAATACAATGAACATTATCGGAGAGCGTCAAGATCCAGAGAAGTTCATTCCAAAGATAATGTATCATCTTGAAAACAATATTCCAATGACAATTCATGGAACAGAATCAAACATAGGTTCAAGATTTTATCTGCACGCAAGAAACCAAGCGGACGCTCTATTGTTCATTGCTAAGAATAAAAAGGCTGCAATGTATCCGCAAGCAGACAGACCAGACAGATATCACGTTGTTGGAGAAAAGGAAATAAATAATCTTGACATGGCGAAGATGGTAGCAGAATTTTGGGGCAAGCCATTAGACTATGTTTTAGAAGATTTTCATACGACTAGACCTGGTCACGATCTTAGATATGCCCTTGATGGAAAAAAGCTCGCAGAACTTGGATGGTCTCCTCCCGTTCCGCTAGAACAGTCTCTTAAATCCACTGTTGAATGGACAAAGAAAAATCCTGAGTGGCTTTGGAGAAACTAGCATACACCTTGACATCTAAGATGTTTCGGTATATACTAATCAAGTAATATAAGAAGCCCGCCCGGGCTAAAACAAAAAGGGAATATAATGTCAGATAATAAGTTCAAGTACTTCACTGTTACCACTACCACTCTGGTAAAGGCAAACAATAAGACTGACGCAGAGAAGCTTGCCATGGGTCGCCGTGGCGTAACTGGCGAGGTTCTGTTCAGTGCAGTGGATGTTGACCGTATTTCTTCTTCAGAGGCTTACGAGCAGCTTGAAGAACTAAGCGCCTGATAGCAGTTTAAGTTGAGGGGGGCAAGCCTTTGGCTAAATGCCAGGCTTGCCTCTTTCTCTTATGAAAGAGGTTCCTATGCTTATAGCACAAATGGTTGGAAAAAATGAATCCAACAGATATCTTAGACCAGTTCTTGAGAGATTATCTTCTCAAGTAGATAAAATAATATTCACCGATGACTGTTCAGACGATGATACTGCAGATATAGCTGCAGAGTATGCTACAGTTTACAAGACAGATAAAACACTATTTACTGAGAATGAGGGAAACCTAAGATCTCAGGCCTGGAAGAATCTTGAGAAGCACGCAAAAGAGGGGGACTGGATCCTCGCTATTGACTGTGACGAAATGCTGTACCACGAACAAAATCTGGAGATTGGTGAAGTATTAAAGCAGTCTCCGTTTGATGTTGTGAATATAAGATTTTTTCATATGTGGAACCCTGTTCAATATAGGGTTGATAAATTGTGGGCACCAACAAATAGTTCTAGACTATTTAGATACAGACTTGGTGGCACATTTTTCGACAGAAGATTAGCCTGCGGGTCCGAGCCCACATATGTGGTAGATCTTATTAGGTACAGAAACTATTGGCTTGAGTCTGGTCTTATTATGAAGCATCTGGGCTACATAAAAGACGAGGACAAGAAGGCCAAACATGAGAGATACATGAATCTTGACAAGGGTGAGTTTCATAACATTAACCATATTCAATCAATAATAGACGAGAATCCAGTCCTACTAAATTGGGGTGACTACAAGTGATAACCATAAACGAAAAAGAAACAATCAAAAAAGTAACAGAGCTGTTAGAATCTAAGAAAAGATACGGAATCGTAACCTACACTAGGTCTGCACTTCTATCTGCCGTTGGAGATCTTAGAGGAGATAAAAAGCCACCTAAGTATTTTTCCAAGTCAATTCTTTCTGGATTAACTAATCAAGATAAAAACTTCATTAAGGCAACTCAGCCCTCCATGCTTGAGGATATTCACGAAAAGATCGCAAAAGCTGGTCTTAACAACGAGAATTTCTATAGCTCAGGATTCTTGGAGTACTACATCAATAACAATCACGATATCTTTGATACCTTCATGACTTACTACGTCAAGAACTCAAAGGCTGTAGTTGTTTCTTTTCAGTACAAATCCTTAATATCAAAATACTTTACTAAGGATTCGCACTTTATCCACATACCCTACAATGACTACTATGATAAGATTGATTCGATAGTTGATCAGGTAGCTTCGTTAAATGGAGATTATGACTTGTGTGTTCTAGACTGTCCAATGTTTAGTTCCGCAATTGCTCCTAGAATTTGGGAAAAGACTCAGATGTCTATTCTTGATTTAGGCAAATCTTTAACCGTAGCAAGAGCGGTGGCAAAAGCTAGGGTATGAGATGTCAGCAAGAAGAAAAGAAGAGCATCAAGATGATGATGAGTTTCTTACCGACTTGCTTCTAGAGAGCAGCTTGTCTCTTAGCGATATAGCAAAAGAGCTATCAATATCTGTTAATGAACTCAATAAAATAATTAACAGACTTGGTCTATCTTGGGCAAAAGATAGACACAAAAAAATGTCTAGGGGACAAGCTGCTCTTACAAACATAATGAAAAAACTCCTTCCAGGAGAAAAGATAATCAACGAACACCACATAGGTGATAGACTAAAACTTGATGTGTACTGCCCAAGCTATAATTTAGCCGCAGAGTATCATGGTAGACAGCACTTTTTTTACACTCAAAGGTTTTTTGATTCACCATACGAATTCAAAGAAGCGCAAAAGAGAGACGAAAAAAAGATCCAAATGTGCAAAGAGCTCGGCATCACTCTTGTGGTATTTAGATACAACGACATGCTGACGGAGCAATCCGTTTATGATAGAATACTTGATGCAATAAGAACCTCTGAGGCTAAAGTCCCCAAAAAAGAAAAAAGATCAGCCAAAGACAACAAGGCCTACCTTGAGGCTAAGAAGAGAAATTCTCAGAGAAAAAAAGAACTGTACAAAAAGATGAAAGAAAAGAAGAAGAATGCAGGTAGATGAGGTTGAGAAAACAGAGAAAGAATATCCTGTTGAGTACCAAATATTTGCTCTTTCATTAAGACAGCCTGGAGCAATTGAGTATTTTGATGCCACTCTCCCAGAGGATATAGTCGGCTCAATCCATGGCCAGACTGGTATAAATGAATTCTATAGAGCTCTTCTTGCGTACCATCACGCAACAAAGTTAGAAGTAGTTGATCCTGTTGCTTTTAAGGTCTGGCTTGAGTCTGAAACAGATATATACTCTGCTCTTGGCGGTCTTTCTGGTGTTGATACCATTATGGACATTCTCCTTGCAATGGATATGTCTACTCCCGAGTCAATATCTAAGGTCATCAAGCACCGTGCCAACAAAAGAAAGCAGCTTGACTATCTTCAGGAGCTGCAGATCCTGCTCACTCAAAAGGGTGAAAAGACAGAAAAAGAAATTTTTAGAATATCTGAGATTACATCAACAATTAAAGATCTAGAAAACGATCTTAATTATAATCCACTTGACGATGTAACAACTGCGGTTGACATTTCCAATAGAGCAGATAGCCTTTTGGAAATTCCTGACTTTCTATCAACTCAGTACAAGTCCCTTAATAGAGCAATGGGATACACAGATGATGGTGGATTTTTTAAGGGAGCAGTCCACGCAATAATTGCTCCTTCAGGAAAAGGCAAGAGCACCTTTGCCAAGTGTCTTGTAAATCACTGGGCAGACCAAGGGCATAGAATCTTGTATGTGAATTTTGAGGAAGCAATAGCGCACTGGGAAAGAGTGTTAATGACTCAGATAATCGGTAAGAACGTTTACTCTGAGGCAAGAGGCTGGTCTCCAGAAGAAAAGCATAAGTATGTGTCAATTTTTAGGGCAAAACTAGACGAATGGGGAGATAGGTTCATGGTTAGGCATGATCCAGACACTCCTTATTTTGAAGATCTAGAAAGATGGCTCAGAGACATCATGGGCCACAACGAAAGAATGCCTGACGTTATTGTCATTGATACCATACAGTCAATGTTCACAAGAGGTAGCGGAAAAGGCAAGCCACGATGGGGTGAATTTGAAGAAATGATGGTTAGGCTAGAAAAGCTAGCTAGAGACATGAATTGCGTTCTCATAATCACCGCCCAAGAGAACTCAAATAGAATGAAAGAAAAAAGAGAAGTTGTTCAACAGTCTGACACTGGTGGATCTCTTGCCATTCAGCAGAAGTGTGCTGTTACTATCTTCATTACAGACAAGAAGCTTATGAGCGGCGATGACTCAGAAGATGAGCACATAATGCAGCTTCAAATACCCAAGAATAGAATTACTGGATCAACATTCGTTTATGATTCTCCACTCGTTCGTTATGTTGATAGTAAAAAAACTTATGAAGAGTATGAACCAATAACAACCGAGTCCTATATTCAAGATGATGATTTAGATAACATTGACGACATAGCAGATTCAATGATGATTTCCTAAGGATATAAATGATTAAATTAACTCCTACACAAATTAAAGATTTCCAGATATGCGAAAGACTGTACGATTTTAGGCATGTTCAAAATCTACCCGAAACAATTCCCGGCAGATCTGTTATCTCTCAAAGATTTGAAAATACACTAAAGAGTGTCGTTCATTTTTTCTTTTACAAAAAACAAGGTGGTATAACGCCATCTTATTCTTCTCTTCTGAATAGGTGGGAAAAACTTTGGTTTCCTAAAAATACAACAGCTTATGACATAATACATGAGCAGCACGAAAGCCTTTATGGAAACACTGCAAGCCTTACCTCTAAGGCGGCAGCAGCACTACTGGATTTAGTGGAAAAGTTTTCAGATCTAGATGTTATTCCCATAGGAATAGACAGTGAATATATTTTTCCAATGGGGAATGGTGTTTATGTTGAAGACAAATTTGATTTAATATATTCTTCTGGTAGTAAAACTTTTGTCATTAAATGGGCTTTTAATCACAATTTAAAAAATGAATTCATGCACGTAGCAGAAATGGCCAGCATGCACAGAGCTTTCTTTTTTAAATATGGACAAAAGATTAAAGACGCTAAGTTCGGATACTACGACCTAATAAGTGCAAAGCCAGGATTTATTGAGTATAATGTATCTCAGGAAGACTTAGATGCCCTTTCGTATTGGTGCTCATCTATAGCGTCTGAATCGGTATTTCCCTCAAGAAGAGGGCTTACAACGTATTGCAAGTCGTGTCCCTTTGATAAGCCATGCGCTAAATGGGATAAGTGGTCAAAAAAGGAAAAGAAAGCAAAATGAAAAACAAAAGTATACTAGACGAAATTCTTTCTGAATCAAACAAGAAGGATGTATCAAACATCAAAGAAGAGGACATAGAACTTGAGCCCCTGCTTGATGAAATCAATATGATCAAAGATCACAACATTAAGTCTTTTGTTAGGTCAATTTTATTAAAGTGCGACCTATTTTGGATCATACCTTCAAGCTTTT
>Ga0315909_10000758_pt1 | contig 43445 bp, 37 predicted proteins | sample LakEriMetagenome_11_FD_203527 | JGI IMG/M metagenome (GOLD analysis project Ga0315909, IMG submission 203527) | Freshwater fungal communities from buoy surface, Lake Erie, Ohio, United States - Buoy 2 MA125 | ecosystem: Environmental > Aquatic > Freshwater > Lake | place: USA: Lake Erie, Ohio... | reverse complement strand
CACCTGTATGACACAAATCCTCCCGCTTCAAATATATATTTGCACCTATTTCTTTGCTTAATCTTTCCGCATAAAAAAGCGGCGTAGGTCTGCCCACATAATCTTTTAATAAGACATCCACTTCGGCAATAAATGCAGGATCCTCCATAATTTTCAAATACTCCGCCTTGAGGGTTTCTACATTTTTAAATAACATTTCAGGGATGTATGCACCACCAAATTCACCATAATACCCCTCGATACTTGGATTTTGATAATTTACTTGTGTGTTAAATGCTTGCATTTATAAAAGTTTTAATTAATTCTAAATTTTTTGTTCCTGGTGCTGTTTCAAATTGGCTATTTATGTCTATCGCTAATAAACAGTTCCCAGCTTTTGTCTTTTTCATCACTTCAATACCATGTACATCATTTGGACCAATACCGCCACTTAAAAAATAGGGCTTATTGAAATCAGTATTTTTGATCAGCTCCCAATTAAAATGTTGTCCTGTACCTCCATATAAAGCACTATCGGTATCAAATAGATAATAAGTTGCTGCATTTTCGTATGCTGCAAAGTCTGGCAAACTTTTACCGACCCTAAATACCTTGACCACCGGGACTACTTGATCAATTATTGCACAATATTGTGCATCCTCATCCCCATGTAATTGTACAATATCCAATTTGGCTTTACTAATAACATCAATCACCTGTTCCAAAGGCGCATTGACAAATACCCCCACTTTTTTTGCATGCTTTGGATTAAAATCAGCCAATTGATTTAATGTCAACTGATTTAATACATATCGCTTTGAAGGCGCATAAAAAATAAATCCAATATAATTTAGCTTCATTTCATCAAGCGCGATGGCTTGCGCTAAATCAGTGATCCCACAAACTTTAAATTGCATTGCTACTTGATTTTATCTGTGATACAAATAATTCAAACGCTTTTGCCGGATCCGTTTGTTTCATAAAATACTCTCCCATTAAAAATCCATCAAACCCTTCCTTTTTTAATAACTGAAAAGTAGCCAAATCATAAATACCACTCTCTGCAATACTTAACTTCTCTTTAGGTAACATGTTCTTTAATTTTAAAGAATGTTCGATATTAACCTCAAATGATTTTAAACTTCGATTGTTCACCCCCACAAAATCAACTTCCTCACCTATATGTCCTATTTCAGTTTCGTCATGTATTTCTAATAATACTTCCATCCCTAAGGCCTTTGCAGTAGCCGCTAATAAGGCTGTTTCCTTAGGCGTTAAGCAAGCAGCAATCAATAAAATAACTGAAGCCCCATAAGCCTTAGCTTCAATGATTTGAAACTCATCAATGATAAATTCTTTACGTAATACTGGCGTCGTATTTTTAATTGCTATTGTTAAATCATCCAAGCTGCCGCCGAAAAATTGGGTATCTGTCAATACCGAAATTCCTGAAGCACCAAAATCACTATATGCTTTGATTACTTCATGAACCAACGCCGTATTATTGATAATGCCTTTAGAGGGAGATTGTCTTTTGAATTCCGCAATAATGCCAGTTTTGCTTGGATCAACTAAATTTGATTTTAGGGAATAACCCGCTTTTGCAAATAAAGGCATGGCCTCTAATTGCGCAATGCTAATTTGTTTTTTTCGTTCAGCTACTTCACCAAACTTACTCGCTACGATTTTTGCTAATATATTTGTGCTCATTATTGTAGACTAATTAATTTTTGTAAACAATTATTTGCCGCACCCGTTTCCAAACTATTCACTGCAGCTTGAAAAGCCAAATCATAATTTTCATACTTGCCTGTTACATGCAATGCCATGGCAGCATTTGCCAGCACCACAGCATTTTGAGACCAAGTCCCGTTCCCTTCAATAATATTTTTAAAAATAGCTGCTGCCTCAGCCACCGTATTGCCCCCTTCTAATTCAGCTGCAAATACCCGCTTTTTACCTAATTGATATGGCGTTCTAATTGATTCTCCCGTATTAGATAATATTTTAGTATCCGTGGTTAATGAAATTTCATCATACCCATCTAAACTATGAATGATGGTGAACTCCTTGTCTAATAACTGTAATACATAATTATATATCCTAGCCATCTCTAAATTATACACCCCTATTAATTGAAATTTTGGTTGCGCAGGATTTACAATCGGGCCTAGCATATTGAAAAAAGTTCGCACTCCCATATTTCTTCTTAAAGGTCCAACTGTTTTTAATGCTGGATGAAATAAGGGCGCATGTAAAAAACAAATGCCCGCTTCCTTTACTTCCTTTGCTAAACTAGCTTCCTCATTTTTAAATTTATATCCCAATTGCTCCATCACATTGGAAGATCCACTGATACTTGATGCCCCATAATTGCCATGCTTCACCACAGGCTGACCTGCGCCAGCCACAATAAAGCATGCCAATGTTGAAATATTAAAAGTATCCTTCCCATCACCACCTGTTCCAACGATGTCAATGGCATTATCCATCCCTAGATTTACTTTTACTGCTAAAGAAAGTAGTGCATCTCTAAAACCCATTAACTCATCAATGGTAATGCTACGCATCAAATACACCGTAATGAATGAAGTAATTTCATGTTCATTGTATTTCCCATTGGAGATGTCCACCAATACTTCCATGGCTTGTTCCCTGGTTAAGGACTTGTGTTCAAATAAATATTGTAATATTTTTTTCATCGTATTTCTAGTGTTAAAATATTTTTTAAATTTTTAACCAGTTATTAATAATTTTACCGCCCTCAGGTGTTAATACACTTTCAGGATGATATTGCACCCCCTTTACATCATAAGTTTTATGCTCTAATGACATGATATATCCATTTTCATCTTTTGAAGTAACAATCAAATCAGCAGGGAAGTTTTTTTCGTCCACCACCCAACTATGGTATCGTCCCACACTAAATTTAGCAGGCAAGCCTTCAAACAATACCGAAGGCGTTGTTAATTCAATAGGGGTAGCGATGCCATGATACACTTTTGATAAATTAGTTAATTGACCACCAAAGGATTCACCAATAGCTTGCTGCCCCAAACAAACACCAAAAATGGATTTGCTTGCAGCGTACTCCTTAATCAACGGCAATAACAAGCCCGACTCGGAAGGCACACCTGGACCTGGCGATAATAAAATTTTATCGTAAGCTTTAACCGCTTCTAATGCAATTTCATCATTACGAAAAACTTCCACCACTGCTTTTGGTGCTAATTCTTTGATTAATTGCACCAAGTTGTAGGTAAAGGAATCGTAATTGTCAAATACTAATATTTTCATTTTCACTTTATTTTCTTTCTAATTTAACCTTGATTTATTTTTTATATTTCGATGTAATTCAAAATATTTTTTGTTTTATTCGTGAATCTTTTCAGCCAATACCATGGCCATTTTTAATGCATTAAGTTTGTTATTCACCTCTTGTAATTCATTTTCAGGTACACTTGCGGCAACCACTCCAGCACCTGCCTGATAAGTCAAAGTGTTTTGCTGACTCAAAAAAGTACGAATCATGATTGCTTGATTACAACTGCCATCAAAACCTACAAAGCCAATACAACCGCCATAATAGGATCTTTTGGTAGGCTCCATCCCGTCAATTAACTGCATCGCCTTAAATTTAGGTGCCCCACTTAATGTCCCTGCAGGAAATGTTTTTGAAATCAATTGAAAAGGATTTGCATCCTTAGCAACTGACCCTTCCACTTCACTGACCAAATGAATCACATGACTATAATAATGTACCTGACGATAATGCTTTACGTGAACATCGCTACATACCCTACTTAAATCATTGCGTGCTAAATCAACCAACATCACATGTTCTGCATTTTCCTTCGGATCATCCAATAATTTCTGTGTCATTATAGCATCCGTTGCTTCATCCCCACTTCTTTTAAAAGTTCCTGCGATTGGATGCACCACCGCTTTACCATTTTTAATGATGATTTGCGCTTCCGGTGAAGATCCCATCAATTTATAATCCCCGTAATCAAAAAAGAACAAATATGGCGAAGGATTAATGTTCCGTAAGGTGCGATACACATTAAATTCATCGCCTTGAAAGGATTGCTGAAATCTGCGACTTAATACAATTTGAAATACATCCCCTCTCATACAATGTTGAATTCCTTGCTTCACCACTTTTATAAATTCGGCATCCGTTTGGTTGACCCTTTCAGTTCCTTTGATGAAAAAAGGATATTGCGGTACATCCTTACTTTTAATAAAGGACATCAAAGCATTATATTCGGAATCAATTCCATCTATTTTATTTTCACAAATAAATATTTCATCTTTAAAATGATTAAACGCAATCACATATTGATATAATCGATAGCGCATTAAAGGAATAATATCAGCTTCCTTTTTAAACTGAATAGAATCAAAAAATGGAATGGCATCATAAGTAGTATAGCCATACAGGCCTTGGCCAAAAGAAGCTTCTTTTAAGTTAGCAGCTTTCATTTCATATTGTTGCATATAGGACCAAATACGATCAGGCGCATCATGCACATGATGGATGGTTTCTTTTTCAGGCTCTTGATTCGGATATTTATATTCAATCTGATTTAAAGAAGAAATCTCAATTCCGCCAATCGCATTTACGCCAATAAAAGAATAGCTATTTTCTGAAGCATGCGAATCCGTACTTTCTAATAAAATGGTATCACGAAAACGATCCCTTAAGCGCAGGTAAATACCTACCGGCGTAAAAGTATCGGCTAACATTTTTGTTACTTCCGTTTGAATTACAATTTTTTTCATTTTTTCCTTTGGTCATTTAGTAAAAAAATAAACCCCAACATTGCTGTTAGGGTTTATGTATAATTTGACAATATAGTTATGTCACTACAATACCCTAACGGATTTTGTATGCCACCACCATATATTGTTTGTTTTTATCATCTTATTGCAAATTTAAGGAAAATGCCTTTATAAATCCAAAAAAAGTAAGGTTTACCCTATCAATTGTTAGCCACGGATCAGGTGACAGTCCTTACAAAACCCCCTTGGTACTCGGCAACTGGTCACTGGCTGGATTGCGATGCACCGCCATTTTAATGGCCTTAGCAAAGGCTTTAAATATGGCTTCAATTTTATGATGCTCATTTTCCCCTTTACAGCTAATATTTAAATTGGCTTTTGCTGCATCACTGAATGATTTAAAAAAGTGGAAAAACATTTCAGTCGGCATTTCACCTACTTTTTCACGAGTAAAACTAGCATCCCATACAATCCAATTGCGCCCTCCAAAGTCAATTAAAACTTTGGCTTCTGCCTCATCCATTGGAAGTGCATAACCATATCTTTCCATGCCCCGCTTATCAGCTAAACCCAAAGCAAAAGCTTCTCCCAAAGCAATCCCCACATCTTCAATGGTATGGTGCTCGTCAATATGTAAATCCCCATCGCATTGAATAGCTAAATCGATAGAACCATGTCTTGCGATTTGTTCCAACATATGATCAAAAAAGCCCAATCCTGTTTTAATATCCGCTTGACCGCTACCATCCATATTTAAAGAAATACTAATTTTAGTTTCCTTCGTATTTCTTTCATGTTGTACTTTTCTCAAACCTAATTTTAAAAAAGAATAGATGGCCGACCAGTTCGTTGTCTCTAACGCGATGGTGCTTTTAAATGCTAAAGCTTGTTCAGGCGTCAATTCATGATTGCCCGATTTAAAATAAATCGCCTTGCAACCCATGTTTTTTGCTAATTGTATATCACTCCATCTGTCACCAATGACAAAAGAATTTGCAATGTCAAAATTTTCATTATTCATCAAATGCTGAACAAGACCAATCCCAGGCTTACGCGTTGGCAAATTATCCTTGGCAAAAGAAGTGTCCACTTTTATCTCATCAAAAACAAAATTTTCTGCAGCTAAAGTGCGTATCATTAATTGCTGAAAAGGTTCAAAATGATTCGTTGGATATGCATCAGTCCCTAAACCATCTTGATTGGTTACCATCACCTTATAAAATCCTAACTCAGTAGCAATTTTATTCAAATTAGTTATTGCCCCAGGAACAAAACTTGTTTTGTCAATATGATCAATCTGAAAATCGGTTTTTGGTTCTTCCAGTATAACACCATCTCGATCAATAAATAATATAGGACGCATAATTTAAAATTTAACTCGCAAAGTGATTCACTACTTTGCACTTGTTTTTTGATTCCCTTTAATTGCTTGTTGCACTTGAACGGTGGTTACTTTTGTTGCTTTATTACTCCAACTTGTTCTTATATAACTTAACACATCACTAATTTGCGCAGGCGTCAAATCAGGATTCGCCGTCATTGAATTACTATAATATAAACCATCTAGCTCCACCCTTTCATTAAAACCATTTTTTATAATTTTTACCAACCTGGCAATATCATTACCAATTACATTGCTTGCCCCATCCAAGGGTGCATTCATATTTGGAACGCCACCCCCATCTGATTGATGACAAACCAAACATTTGGTCTGATATATTTTTTTTCCATTTTCTAAATTTTGTGCCTGTGTTTTAATTGAAACAAATAACATTATAATTATTGCTCCAAAAAGAAAACATCGAATTTTACTATTACCCATATGCAAATAAAATATTTAGAAAATTATTTTTGATAAGAAATTTTAAAAATAGACCCCTTCGTATCATCACTAACATAAATGGATCCATCAGGTCCTTGTGCTAAACCGCAAGGTCTCGCTTTCGCATTTCGTGTGCTGGTAATTTTAGCACCATCCACCGTTCCTGCAAATCCATTGGCAAATATTTCCCACTCCCCTGTCGCTTTGCCATTTTTAAAAGGAACAAATGCAACAAAAAATCCTTCCTGAGGCAATGGCGCTCTATTCCATGAACCATGAAAAGTAATAAATGCCCCATTTTTATATTTTGCAGGAAATTGATTGCCTGTATAAAATAATACGCCCATGGGTGCCATATGTGCTGGAAATGCGACTGCTGGATTTTTAATATCACTAGCGCCTTCTTTTTTACCATCTCCGCCATATTCAGGAGAAACTATTTTTTTATGTTGGAAATTATCATAATAAACATAGGGCCATCCCGCATTGTCCCCCTCATTTATCTCATAAAAAGTTTCTGCTGGTAACTCTGCGTTTTGTGCATCTGTATATAAGCTTGGAAAAAAAGTATTTAATTGATCACGTCCATGTTGTGCTACATATAATTTATTGGCTTGTGGATTCCAATCTAGTCCGATAACATTTCTTAAACCAGTAGCATATCTTTTCCCGTCACCATAGGTTTGATTCTCCTTGCTTGCATCAAATTTCCAAATACCCCCCGCTGAATCCAAAATAGGACATGGCATCATCCCCTTTCCACCAGGTGTTCTATCTTTTTCTTGACATGCATTAGAATAAGCACCAATATTTACATATATATTATTTGTTTTATCAAAAGTGATGGATTTTGATTCATGTTGACGACGGCTGATTAAACCACTTACCACAGTAATTGGACTTAATGGATTTACAACCTCATCCTTACTGTCTAATTCATATTTAAATACAGCTTCATTTGAACTTGCGTATAAGGCATTACCAGTTAAATAAATGCCAGTGCCTCCATAATTTGCCCAACCTGTTATATTATCGGAAACACCATCCTTGTTTTCATCGGCTAATCTAATAATGGTTCTACCTTGTTTGTCTGCTCTATTCAATTTTGCAAAAACAACCCCGTTTTTTGAGATGGCAATATGTCTAGCACTTCCAATATTTTCAGCAAATAAATTTGCTTTAAACCCAGTAGGTAAAGTTAATCCTGCATTGTCCTGTGCTTTCGCTAAAAAATGAATGCTGATAGATAATAATAAAAGATATATTCCTTTTTTCATATGACCCATTTTTAATTATAAAATGATTGTGTAATTTAATAAAATATTAGGATATCTAGTCTAATGTAAATGTCAAATTAATCCAATTCGCCATCGCATCCACCAACTGTGTATTTTCCTGCTCTGTTCCTACGGTAATCCTTAAACTATCTGAACAATTTTCAAGACTCGACCTATCTCGGACCACAATTCCTTGTGTTAACAAATAACGATATAACTCGCTGGCTTTGGGTATTTTAACCAATAAGAAATTAGTATCAGAAGGATATACCTTTTCAACATAGGGCATACTCTGAATTACTTCTGCTAAAGCGATACGCATATCCACCAAATGCTGAATCATATCATTTACCTGTCCCACTTCATCCAAAGCTTGTAAAGCCAATTCCTGGGTTACTATATTTATATTATAAGGTGCTTTTACTTTATTCATGTAACCTATAATTGCTTCACTTGCAAAACACATACCTAATCGCAAACCCGCCAAGCCCCATGCTTTACTTAAGGTTTGCAACACCACTAAATTTGGATAATCAATTAATGAAGCACTGAAAGATTTTTGCTTTGAAAAATTAATATAGGCTTCGTCCACCACCACCAAACCATTAAAATGATTTAATATAGTTTCAATATCAATGCGATCTAAGGAATTCCCTGTAGGATTGTTGGGGGAACAAATCCAAATGATTTTAGTATGCTCATTCACTAATTGTTCAATATGCGCCACATTTAATTGATAATCCGGCAATAAGGGCGCTGACTTAATTTCAATACAATTTATATTTGCATTTACCTCATACATCGGATACGTAGGAGGGCATATAATTATGTTATCCTTTCCTGGTTCGCAAAAAGTGCGAAACAAAATATCAATACACTCGTCGCTTCCGTTTCCTAAAAATATTTTCGAGGCAGGAATTTGTTTGATAAAAGCAATTTTTTCTTTTACCGCTTTTTGATAAGGATCTGGGTACCTGTTATACCATTTTGTGGTCGGCGAACCCAAACTATTTTCATTCGCATCTAATAAAACATTGGCTTCGCCTGTATACTCATCCTTCGCAGATGAATAGGCCTTTAATGTTTCAATATTGGGCCTTACGATTTTTTTTATGTCAAAATTCATTACTTATAATTTTGATTTTATCAAATTGAGTCTAACCGATACTGCATTGCTATGGGCTTGTAAACCTTCTGCCTCCGCCATTTCAATTACGGTGGGTGCTATATTCATTAACCCCCGCTCTGTTAATTGTTGAAAAGTTATTTTTTTTACAAAACTATCTAAGCTGACACCGCTATAGGCATTTGCATAGCCGTTCGTTGGTAAGGTATGATTCGTTCCACTTGCATAATCCCCAACGGATTCTGGTGAATAATTACCTATGAATACCGACCCCGCATTAATAATTTTATCTGCTATTTGCAATGCATTATCTACTGCTAAAATTAAATGTTCTGGTGCATATGCATTTATTAAATCAATTGCCTGATCTTGGTTATTCAAAATGATTGCTTTTGAATTTGCTAAAGCTTTTGCTGCAATATCCTTCCTAGGAAGTGCTATCAACTGTAAATCTATTTCAAGTTGTATGGCGTCCACAATTGCTTTATTATTAGCAACTAAAATTACCTGACTATCTGGACCGTGTTCCGCTTGAGATAATAAATCAGCTGCGACAAATGATGGTATTGCATTTTCATCTGCCCATACACAAACCTCACTTGGCCCTGCTGGCATATCAATAGCAATTCCATTTTGTTGCACCAACTGTTTTGCAGCAGTTACATATTGATTCCCTGGTCCAAATATTTTATACACTTTGGGTATCGTTGTTGTACCATATGCCATTGCCGCAATTGCTTGAGCGCCGCCCACATTATATATTGCAGTAACCCCTACCAATGAAGCGGCATATAAAATTGCAGGATGAATTTCACCTTGTTCATTAGGCGGTGTACATAAAATAATTTCTTTACAACCGGCCATTTTTGCGGGTACCCCTAGCATCAATACTGTTGAAAATAAGGGAGCAGATCCGCCTGGAATATAAATTCCGACCTTTTCAATTCCCACTGACTTTCTCCAACACCAAACACCCGGCATCGTCTCAATACGTTCTACTTTTTGTATTTGGCTATTGTGAAAAATTTCAATATTGACTTTTGCTAACTGAATTGCTGTTTTTAAACCAGGCGTCAATGAATTTTCTGCTGCTTCGATTTTTTCGGCAGGCAATTTTATTTCATTGATTGAAATACGATCAAATTGTAAGGTTAATTTTTTAATCGCATCGTCTCCACCAACAATAACTTCCTCAATAATCGCTTTTACTTTCTCATTCAATTGCGCAGCATCTATGGAAGGCCGCTCAATAATAGATGCCCATTCATTACGCTTAGGTTCATTGAATACTTTCATCATTATAAAATCATTTTTTCTATCGGCACTACAAGAATTCCTTCTGCACCTGCCAGTTTTAATTTTTCTATTATATCCCAAAATTCACTTTCAGCAATAACACTATGCACGCTACTCCAACCTGGTGTCGCTAATGCAACCACAGTAGGACTTTTCATTCCTGGTAATAATGAAATAATTTTTTCCAAATTTGCATTAGGTGCATTTAGCAACACATACTTATTTTTTTTCGCCTTTTTTACAGATTCAATACGGAACAATAATCTTTCTAATATTGCGGTTGCTTCTGCATTTAATGAAGGACGCTTAATTAATACGGCTTGCGAATCTAAAATGGTATCCGCTTCCTTCAATCCATTCATAAACAAAGTAGAGCCACTGCTTACTAAATCACAAATAACATCTGCCAAACCAATACCAGGAGCAATTTCAACACTCCCGCTAATTTCATGAATCTCCGCTTCTATCTTATTTTCATTCAAATACTTCTGAACTAATATTGGATAACTAGTGGCAATTTTTTTACCAGATAAATAAGTTGCGCCGGTAAATGTTTCGTTTTTGTTCACTGCAAAACTTAATCTGCATTTGCCAAATCCTAACGCATAAGCCACTTCCACTTTTTTAGATTTTTCATACACCACATTCTCCCCTACAAAACCAATATCAGCTACCCCGTCTTCAACATATTGTGGAATATCGTCGTCTCTTAAAAAGAACAACTCCAATGGAAAATTGGTCGCTATTGCTTTTAATTTATTTACCCCATTTTCAATATCGATGCCACACTCCTTTAAAAGTTTAATGGAATCCTCATGTAATCGTCCCGATTTTTGAATCGCTAATTTTAAACGCGTCATTTTTTATAAGTTATAGTCATTAAAAAAGGGCCTACCCGTGAGTAAGCCCTTTGTATAAATATTGGAAACATACCTACACCCTTAGCTTACCTATTGGTTAGAAAATGATGATGTGTATGGTTGTTGCTGTTCATGATGCAAAAATACAACCGATTTTATTATAAGCCAACAAAAACTAGTGCAAAATGTTGATTTTAGGGAGATTTTAGAAATTGTTGGGCTTCAATGACCCCTTGAACGAACAATGATCAACAAAAATACACTTGGATGATTGGGTGTATCCATCCAACCTATTCATATTTTAAATGATGCTAATGTTGCTCAAACCATACAGGTGATTCCTGGTCAACTTCTGCATTGTAATTTATAAAAAGCTCTTCCCCCACTTTAATATCTTTTAAAGTAATAATTGAAATTGTTTCATTTTCATAATCCATTTCATACACACAATTAGGGTGAATCGTATGATTATATATGGACACATAACCCAAGGCGACTGCAGCAGATTTATGGTCCTCGCCCCATTCAAAAATATAGTCATATAAAAGGGTTTGCTCGACAATAATCCGATGCTCTTTTGTTAATACAATGACAGGTGCTATTTCAATGGTCGTATTCATTTGTATAGCCTCTGTAGCGAATACGCCGCGACCTCGATTAGGTGAAGGTGCAATGGTGAGAATAGGTAGAATCATAACATAAATATAATATATCCTTTATAATTTTTCGTAACTTGCACGCATGTTGGATGAATTAAAAGAAGAAATAAATTTATCGGAACTTTTCTTGGAAATTATCGCCAAGGAGGACACACATCTATTAAAAGAATTTTTAGATGAGCAAAACATCAGTGATGTTGTTGAATTGGTGAATGAATTTCCCCAACAGGAGGCGACTATTATCGATAATATGACCGTACACCGTGCGGTAAGTGTTTTTAAAATTCTGGATATCAACCAACAAAAGGATATCATTAAGGAATTACCAGCGCGTAAAACTGCTAAAATTTTAAATGAACTTCCACCGGATGATCGTACCGACTTTTTAGAAGAATTACCAAAGGCAGCTATCAGAGATTTAATTAAATTGTTAGATCCTGAAGAAAGAAAAATTACACTCTCCTTATTAGGTTATCCAGAAGATAGTGTGGGACGTTTAATGACCCCCGACTATGTATATGTGTATCCGCACTATACCGTTGCGCAGGTATTAGACAATATCCGTAAGTATGGTAAAAATTCAGAAACCATTGATGTTATATATATCATTGATGAAAAAGGTGGATTAATTGACGATATCAGAATTAGAGATTTATTATTAGCTAAGCCTGATGATATTATTTCTGAAATTATAGATGGCCGATTTGTCGCATTGAATGTATACGATGACCAAGAGCATGCGAGTCAGGTTTTTAAAATGAATAACAGAACTGCAATACCTGTAGTAGATGACAACGATGTTTTATTAGGTATTGTAACCATTGATGATATTTTATGGGTGACCAATGAAGAGTTCAGTGAGGATATGCAAAAGATGGGAGGTATGGAAGCGTTGAATGAACCTTATTTAGATATTTCAATATTTAAACTCTTCAAAAAAAGAATTACTTGGTTAGTCGTATTATTTATAGGTGAATTATTCACCGCCACTGCCATGGGTTACTTTGAAGACGAATTGGCAAAAGTATTAGTACTTGCAAGTTTTATTCCATTGATTTTATCTACCGGCGGAAATTCGGGATCACAATCATCTACGTTAATCATTCAAGCAATGGCTGTTGGCGAAATTACGATTGCCGATTGGTGGAAAATATTACGAAGAGAAATTATTGGTGGTTTTTTATTAGGCATTTTATTAGGCATACTTGGATTTTTTAGAGTTGCCGTTTGGCATTTGATCGCTCCAGGATTTTATGGAGTGCACTGGTTTTTAATTGGCATTACCATTGGATTTACCATTATAGGCGTAGTTATCTGGGGAACAATTACCGGATCCATGTTACCGATTGTTTTAAAAAGATTAGGCGCTGACCCTGCGGTTTCATCAGCCCCATTTGTTGCCACATTAGTCGATGTAACTGCGATACTTATTTATTTTAGTTTGGCTTATTTCTTTTTAAGTGGCACTTTGCTTTAATGCACACCTCAGGATTACTTCACATTTTATCTCCTGGTAAACCCCCATTCGATTTGAATGTCAAAACAGTCGAATATTAACATGAGTTAAGTATTTTATATCTAATTTTGATGAAACTTTGAATAATTACTTAAATAGTTAATATATGTGTGGTATTGTAGGATATATTGGAACGAGAGAGGCTTATCCCATTGTACTAAAAGGGTTAAAAAGATTAGAATATCGTGGCTACGATAGTACGGGTGTTGCTATTATTCAAGATGGAAATTTGCAAGTACTTAAGAAAAAAGGAAAAGTTGTCGAACTTGAAGAAGCTGTAGTTGGATTAAATATGCACTCCAATGTTTGTATTGGTCATACGAGGTGGGCTACCCATGGTGAGCCATCCGACAGAAATGCGCATCCCCATTTATCAAATAATGGACGCTTTGCGATGTTACATAATGGTATTATTGAGAACTATGCCCCTATCAAAAAAGAATTGCTCTCAAAAGGATATACTTTCAAAAGCGATACTGACACAGAAGTTTTACTAAATTTTATTCAAGAAATTCAAGACAATAATAAAAGCACATTAGAAGAAGCTTTACGTATTGCCTTAAAAAGAATTGTTGGGGCCTACTGTATTTTATTAATTGATCAAGACGATCCAGAAACCATCATTGCTGCGCGTAAAGGAAGTCCATTGGTGATTGGCATAGGCAAGGACGAGCACTTTTTAGCAAGTGATGCTTCCCCCATTATTGAATACACTAAAGAAGTGGTATACGTCAATGATTACGAAATAGCCATTGTAAAAAAGGATGAACTCATCTTGAAAAATTTAGGTAATGAAAAGCAAACGCCCTTTATACAAAAATTAGACATGGAATTGGCAGCTATAGAAAAAGGAGGCTATGAACATTTCATGTTAAAAGAAATATTTGAGCAACCTGAAACTATATACGATTGTTTAAGAGGAAGATTATTACATGAGCAATTAGAAATTGTTATGGCGGGTGTAGATCATAATATAGATGCACTTACTAACGCATCGCGTATTATCATTGTCGCTTGTGGCACTAGTTGGCATGCTGGCTTGTATGCTGAATACTTAATAGAGGAACTTTGCCGTATTCCTGTTGAAGTGGAATATGCCTCTGAGTTTAGGTACCGTAATCCGGTAATCCATCCTGGTGATGTTATTATTGCTATTTCACAAAGTGGCGAGACCGCTGATACTTTAGTTGCTTTAGAAAGTGCGAAAGAAAAAGGTGCTTTTATATTTGGTATCGTAAATGCAGTAGGAAGTAGTATTGCTAGATTAAGCAATGCGGGTGCATACACGCATGCGGGTCCAGAAATTGGCGTAGCGAGTACCAAGGCATTTACAGGACAATTAACGGTACTTGCAATGATCGCACTCAAAATGGCTAAATCAAAAGGAAGTATTTCCGAAGATCGCTATGTGCACTTAGTAAATGAATTAGCATCTGTGCCCGAAAAAATTAAAGAAATTTTAGCAGACACATCCGTAATACAAGAAATTGCTTTAAAATTTAAAGATGCTAAAGATTTTTTATATCTAGGAAGAGGCTATAATTTCCCTATCGCATTAGAAGGTGCATTGAAATTAAAGGAGATCACTTATATACATGCTGAAGGTTATCCTGCAGCTGAAATGAAACATGGCCCAATTGCATTAGTTGATGAAACTTTACCTGTTGTTTTCATCGCAACAAAAGATATGTATTATGATAAAGTTGTTTCTAATATTCAAGAAATAAAAGCAAGAAAAGGACAAATCATAGCAGTGGCTAGTGAAGGCGATCAAGTTTTACCCACGATGTCCGAAAACATTATGTTTGTTCCTGAAATAGACGAAGTCATTGCTCCATTACTTAGTGTTGTGCCTATGCAATTACTTAGTTACTATGTTGGTGTTGCCAAAGGAATTGATGTTGACAAACCGCGCAATCTTGCAAAAAGTGTCACGGTGGAATAGTATGGAAGGGTTGAGTTTGGTTTGAGTGATTTGCATACCAATAAAGCTGGACATTAATTTTATTTTTTGAATAAATAAACCCCATCATGGAAATTGATGAAATTCTAGATTACGCATTATCCTTACCTGATACCGAGGAAGCAACCCCATTTGGGCCAGACACTGTGGTCATAAAACATCATGGGAAACTATTTCTAATACTTAATTTAAGTAAAGAACCTATTTCCTTTAACTACAAAGCCGATCCAGAAGATATTATCACACAAAGAGAGGATTATTCGGAATATATCATTCCTGGTTACCACATGAATAAAACACATTGGAATACCATGATCATTAACCGACAACTACCTGCAACACTGGTGCAAAGCCTGATAAAAACATCGCATGCTTTGGTAAGCAAACCCAGCAAAAAGCGCAAGGCCTAAATTCGGCTGAAATAGACCGCTAATAGGTGGAAACGAGCGAAATACATGGATCATTTATTATATACATCAAGTAAGTTTTTAATTCATTTTTAATTATCTTTAAAAACGAACTGCTTATGAAAGATGTAAAAAATAAATCCTACCCAAGAAAAAAACTGGCTATTGTAATTAGCACATTAGTCATCCTATGCTTTTTACAAATTTCATTGAATAGCTATGCCGAGTCCCCGACCGGCACTGTTAGTAACGATTTTTTTTGGCTTTGGCGATTTTTAGGTAGGCTTCACCCTATTGCAGTCCATTTCCCAGTCTCCTTACTTTTATTTGCAGCGATACTTGAACTATTCACTTTAAAAAATTTTGATACCCCTTCTCGCACTGGGATCAGGTTACTTTTAGCTGCAGGAACTATCGCAGCAATCATATCCGCGATCATGGGTTTGCTTCTTGTAAAAGAAGGAGGTTATGAATTACAAGCATCTAATATTCATCAATGGGCAGGAATCGGAACCGCATTTTTTTCTGCAATCACTTGGTTTTTATCAAATAATATTCACAAAAAAAATAAAAGAAACTTAATTAAATTATATCGTATCTTTTTAATCATAAGTGCAATTGGCGTAGCCATCGCCGGTCACTTTGGCGCTTCACTAACCCATGGCAAGGATTACATAACAGCGACGATTCCTTGGAGTGATCATTATGATAAAAGTACCAACTCAAAATTTGATATTAGTTCTTTTAAAAATGATACTACCCCATTAACAAAACAACAAACTATTGAACTCAATGTAAAAGTGAGGGCCATTTTAGCACATAATTGTTACAAGTGTCATGGACCTGAAAAAATCAAAGGCGATTTACGACTTGATCGAAGAGATATGATTTTTAAAGGTGGTGAAAATGGACCTGTGGTAATACCTGGTGATCCAGCAGCGAGTGATTTATATCGTCGTATAACCCTACCCTCCAATCACGAAGATGCAATGCCTTCCAAAGGAAAAAAATTATCAGACGAGGATATTGCAGTCATTAATTTTTGGATTCAAAAAGGCGCACCTTGGCCAGATAGTTCAGAAAAAAGTATTTTTAGATTAGCACCACTTGCCCCAAGGAATCCTACCCTTCCAATAGCTACTGAAAATTTAAAAAACCCAATTGATCTTTGGACCAACCAATATTTTAGTGCAAACAAAATAATTTGGCCAAATGTGGTGGATGATAAAACTTTTTTAAGACGTATATCATTGGACCTGGTTGGCTTAGTTCCTCGTGCAGAAGAATTAGAAAAATTCGCAAAGGATAATAGAAAGAATAAAAGGGAAATTTGGATTAGAAAATTACTTAACCAAAAGGATGATTACACCTTACACTGGTTAAGTTTTTGGAATGACGCATTAAGAAATGATTATACAGGGACAGGCTATATTACTGGCGGTCGTCGCAATATCACTTACTGGTTATTCAATGCGATAAAATCGAATAAATCGTATGACCAATTTGCAAAAGAGTTATTAAATCCAACGGATGAAGCCAACGGTTTTATTGAAGGTATCAAATGGCGTGGCGTAGTAAATGCAAGCCAACGTACCGAAATGCAAGCGGCTCAAAATGTATCACAAGTATTTTTAGGACTTAATTTAAAATGTGCTTCCTGCCATAACAGCTTTATAAGTGATTGGAAATTGACAGATGCGTATGCATTTGCAAATATTTTCGCTGACACCTCCCTTGAAATTAATAGATGCGATAAACCTACAGGCAAATTTACTGGCGCACGTATGCTTTGGAAAGAACTAGGCGCTATTGACAGCAGTGCAAAAAGAGAAGAAAAATTAGCACAATTAGCCACCAATATGGTACAAGCTTCCAATGGAAGATTTTATCGCACCATTGTCAACCGAATTTGGGCGCAATTAATGGGTCGTGGATTAATTGAACCAGTGGATGTGATGGACAATGAAGCATGGAGTGAGGACTTATTGGATTGGATGGCATTTGATTTTCAAAAAAATAAATCCGATATAAAAGAATTGCTGTTTTTAATTACTTCCTCAAACACTTACCAACTGCCTTCGGTAAGTTTTAATGATGCAAGTAAAATAATTTCCCCACAATATGTTTTCAAAGGTAGATTGCGCAAGCGAATGTCAGCAGAGCAATTTGCTGATGCAGCAAGCACTATCATTACACCCATTTTTTACGACTCCATGTCGATTACCTATGTAGATAAAAAAGCGGTACTCGAAGAAATTAAAAAACAGAAAGAAAGGCAGGAGAAAAAGAAAGCGGAGGAAAAGAAGAAAAAGAAGGACAAGAACAAAGACAAGGAGCATATAGCAAGGGAGGAAAAAGAAAAAAAGGAAAAGAAAGAAAAGGAGAAGAAAGAGAAAGAGAAAAAGGAGCGAAAAATGATGACACCAAAAAAATTACCTCCAATTATTGGTGCATCATTTGTACGCGCTTCATTGGTGAATAATAATCCATTCTTAATATCCCTAGGAAGACCTACACGTGAAACAGTCAGTACCAGTAGAGAATCGCAATCAAATTTATTGCAAGCCTTGGAATTAACCAATGGAGATCGATTCAACTCCATGATCCAAAGAGGTGCAATTATTTGGAAAAACAAATATACTAGTGGAGATGTAATCATTAAAGAAATATATCAACAAGCTTTAGGTAGAGCAGCAACAAAATCTGAATATACGATAGCTAAAAAATTATTAGGGGAAACCCCTACGCCGGATGCCATTGAAGATTTGTTTTGGATAATTTTATTATTGCCGGAATTTCAAATTATTTATTAATTCATTTAAGTAAATATTAATTATGTCAAGTCATTGGAATCGGAGAGAATTTTTAAAAAATAGCAGTACTGCTACCCTAGCAGCACTAGCTGCGGGTGCCCCATTAGCAAGTTTGTTAAGTGGCTGTAATTCATCAAAATTGACAGCAACAGCAGATACAGTTATTTTACTTTGGATGGCCGGAGGGATGGCACATACAGATACTTTTGATCCAAAAAGATATACCCCATTTACCAAAGGCATGATGGCGAATGATGTGTTAAGCACTTTTAAATCAGTACCTACTGCCTTGGATGATATCTATTTTTCAGAAGGGCTTGAATCGATTGGTAAAGTATTGAATAAAGGCACTGCCATTCGATCCTATGTTGCAGGCGATATGGGGCACATACTTCACTCTCGTCATCAATACCATTGGCATACCTGTTACAAGCCGCCACAATCAGTTGCCGCACCACATATTGGTTCCTGGATTTCAAAACAATTAGGACCTGTCAATTCGGTGATCCCTGCATTTATTGACATTGGTCAACGATTTTCATTAGGAGAAGGAGAAGAACTAAAAGCATTTCATACCGCCGGATTTTTGGGCAATGAATATGGACCTTTTTTAATACCTGATCCAAGTGAAGGTCTTGAAAGTGTCAAACCTCCAGTTGGTATGAACATTAGCAGGTTTGAAAAAAGAAACCAACTCTATAATGAATTAATGAACCAAGGACCATTAGGTGAATTGGGAAGTGATTATCAAAAAGAATCCATGAAAAGATCCATGGAGCAAGCCTATATACTTTTGAAGTCACCCGAAGCCACTGCTTTCGACCTAAGCAAAGAACCTAAAGAAAACTATGACATATATAACACAGGTAAATTTGGATTGGGTTGTTTAATGGCAAAACGTTTAACGGAAAAAGGAGCACGATTCATTACAGTAACCACCGAATATGAACCATTTAAAAATTGGGACACGCATGATAATGGACATACCAGGTTGGCAGATATGAAAAAACAAATTGATGGTCCAATTGCGCAATTAATAAAAGATTTAGATCAATCAGGACATTTAGATCGAACACTTATTATACTAGCAAGTGAATTTAGCAGGGACATGATGGTCGAAGGGCGTCCTGATTTAAAAGTACAAGAACAAGTGAATCAACCTGATATCATTGATGACATTAAAAATTATGGAATGCACCGACATTTCACAGACGGCTGTTCCATGTTAATGTTTGGCGGTGGAATTAAAAAAGGATATGTATATGGCAAAACAGCCGATGAACGTCCTTGCAAAACCATTGAAAAGCCAATTCGGATTGAACAAATTCACCAAACCATTTACCGTGCATTAGGTGTACCAGAAGACACCCATTATGTCATTGAAAAGAGACCGTTTTATACAACACCAGATGGTTTAGGTAGGGCGGAGATGGACTTGTTTGCTTAATCGCGGCAAATATTAATTGATTTATATCCCAAGGATAGCGGGTTTATAAAGTCATCCTTATGCGCTCGCTTAGGCGTCAAATTTAAATAGTGTACCTTGCAGTCCATTATGAGTACAAATTTCAAGTCATTACATCTTATTGAGCCGCTATTAATGGCGCTTTACGAGGAAGGATATACAACGCCAACACCTATTCAAGCGCAATCAATTCCGATTGTATTAGCGGGCAAGGATTTATTAGGTTGCGCACAAACAGGTACCGGTAAAACAGCGGCCTTTACTTTACCGATCATTCAATTATTATTACAAAATTCTCATGGTGAAAAACGAAAAAAAATAAGAAGTTTAATCGTAACACCTACCAGAGAATTAGCTATACAAATTGCAGAAAGTTTCAATGCCTATGGACGACATACCCCATTAAATTGTACGGTAATATTTGGAGGCGTTGCACAAGGGCCCCAAGTAACTGCCCTTAGAAATGGTGTTGATGTGGTTATTGCTACACCCGGCAGATTGTTAGATTTAATGAATCAAGGACATATTAGTTTAAGAGAGGTTGAAATATTTGTATTAGATGAAGCAGATCGTATGTTGGATATGGGATTTGTCAATGATGTAAAAAAATTACTAGCGGTGCTTCCTAAAAAAAGACAATCCTTGTTTTTTTCAGCAACGATGCCTGCAGAAATTGTAAGCTTAGCAAGTACTATTTTATTTCATCCAGAAAAAGTAACAGTAACGCCCGTATCATCTACCGTAGAAATTATTGATCAGTCCGTTTATTTTGTAGATAAGAATAACAAAAATGCATTATTAATTGATGTATTAAAAAATCCTGCAATAAAAACAGCACTGGTATTTACAAGAACAAAACATGGTGCTGATAAAGTAGTGAACTTGCTTTTAAAATATAATATAAAAGCAGAAGCCATACACGGTAATAAATCACAAAATGCAAGACAAAGAGCCTTAAGTAATTTTAAGGACCAAAGTACACGTGTATTAGTGGCTACAGATATTGCAGCAAGAGGCATTGATGTGGACAATTTAGAATTTGTGGTGAATTTTGAAATACCCAATATTGCAGAAACTTATGTTCACCGAATTGGTAGAACTGGTCGCGCAGGTGCGAATGGAACAGCAATATCATTTTGCGATGCGGAAGAAAAAGCATTTTTAAAAGATATTGAAAAACTAATTGCAAAAACGATTCCTGTGATTGACAATCACCCCTATCCTTTGATGAATCACAATCCCGTTAAAACGGTGCAACAACAGGGTCGTGGAAATTCTGGTCATGCAAGGTCAAATGCGCGTGGAAACGCTCCCCAAAAAAATAGATTTAGTAGGTCGAAGCCTAGGTATTAAGTAAAACATCTTAAATATTTTGTTAATTAAAGTATTCGTGCTTGTGCCAATGTATTAATATTTACCTTTATATTAATTGAAACAATATTGATGACCAATTACTGATCATTTAAAAGTTTATTTTAATGAATACAATTAAAAAAATTAGCCTTAACTCTTTAGGGTATGACTTTATAACTGACTTTCCAAAAGGGAAGGATGAAAATTATTTAAGAGACAAACAAAACAGAAGTGGTATTCAATATAGAAATTTATCTGCCCATGAAATTGAAATTCTAGTTCGTAACGGAAATTCAAGCGACAATTGGAGTATGATTTTAATTTCAGATTCATTTAACCCGGAATTAGTAAAAAATTGTACTTTTTTTGGATTGAATAGAATTGGCAATTTAGAAAATATTTGTTTGGGGTTTAGTGATTTAATAGTACCTGTTGGAATTTATAATTCGACCATCATTAGTTGTGATTTCGGAAATAATGTTTCCATACATAACGTAAACTATATGTCTCACTATATTATTGGTAATGAAGTTATTATTAATAATGTAAATGAACTAGTCACTACCAATCACGCAAAATTTGGTAATGGTATCATTAAAAAAGGAGAATCTGAAGATGTTAGGATTTGGCTTGAATTGTGCAATGAAAACACAGGAAGAAAAGTATTGCCATTTGTAAATATGACAGCTGGTGATGCCTACTTATGGACGCGCAATAGGCATGACGCAGTATTACAAAATAGTTTTATAAAGCTTACTGAAAAGAAGTTTGACAACAAATTAGGCTTCTATGGTAAAATTGGCGACCGCACAGTCATTAAAAATTGTAAAATTATTAAAGATGTTTGGATTGGATCAGATGCTTATCTTAAGGGTGCAAATAAAATTAAGAACGTTACCATTAATTCTGCGGCCGAAGCAAGAACCCAAATCGGAGAAGGCTGCGAATTAGTCAATGGTATAGTAGGTTATGGTTGCAAAATATTTTATGGTATCAAGGCCGTAAGATTTGTTGTTTCAGATTATTCGCAATTAAAATATGGTGCAAGATTAATCAATTCTTATCTAGGGGAAAATGCAACTATTTCATGTTGCGAAGTGCTGAATTCATTAATTTTTCCGGCACATGAGCAACACCATAATAACTCATTTTTATGTGCAGCATTATTAATGGGGCAAAGTAATATTGCAGCTGGCGCTACTATTGGTTCGAATCATAATAGTCGAGGTGCCGATGGTGAAGTGATTATGGGTCGGGGCTTTTGGCCAGGCTTATGTGTTAGCATTAAACATAACTCACAATTTGCAAGTTTTGCACTATTAAATAAGGGTGATTATAATTTTGAATTAAATATTCCTTTTCCCTTCTCACTAATTAGCAATGACCCAGAAAAAGACGAACTCATCATTATGCCAGGATACTGGTTGTTATATAATTTTTATGCACTTGCGAGAAATGCTAAAAAATATGAAGATAGAGATAAACGCATCAAAAAAAGCCCGATTTATGAATACGACTACTTGGCGCCAGATACCATCAATGAAATAGTAACCGCTTTAAGAATAATTGCCATAAGTGTTGCAAAAGCCCTATTAATTAAGGAAAAGAAAGATATAAATCTTACACAGGATCAATTACAAAAAATAGGTGATTCAATTTTAAATACCAAAACAAAAAAAGAAATTGATGCGCTAACTATTTTTGTAGATAATATAGAAAACAGCAAAAGAAAAACAAGACTAATCAAGTGCTACGATGCATATAAAATGTTCAATAATATGCTATTCATATATGGAATTGAAGCATTAGTTGCGCTTTTAAGCAAACAAAAAAATAACACACTTGCCAATGCGGTTAAAAATATAAATCTAAATGCATATGATTTAAAATGGATAAGTGTTGGCGGACAACTAATGCCGCAAAAACAGGTTGACCTTTTATTAAATCAAATTAAAAATGAAAAACTAACTGATTGGGATCAAGTGCATGAATTTTACGCCAACGAGTCTGAAAAATATGTACTTCGTAAAAACAAGCACGCATTAGCTATATTAGAACAAGCAACCAACAAAAAAATAAATAGTTTAAGTCTAAAACAATTAGGTATTTGGCTAGCTACTTATTTAGAGATAAAAAAAGACATTACAGATAGAATTAAAACAACTAGAGCCAAGGATTATAGCAACGAATTTAGAAAAATGGTTTACTTAAACGACGACGAAATGAATATGGTCATAGGCAAACTAGACGATAATAGTTTTATTAACGCCCAACAAATCGAACTAAATAAAATAACCGAAAATATTTATTCGCTTAAGCAACGACTAAAATTAAAATAAATTTATTCCAACGCCCAATTGCCATTGTCTTGTTTTCCAAGTGGATTGGTCTTTTAAATTATTCAGCAATTGCGTGGATGATCCAATATTATTCATCCCAATAACGTATCTGCCATAAAGGAAGAATCCGCCTAAATTTAATTTAGCACCACCTACCATGGAAAACTCGCCTGATGAAAAAGCAACACGGGCGTTTTCTACCCCATCTTTACTTTGATCTAATAGTATACCATATTGTGGCCCCGCTTGTATTAAAAAACTTTTAACCACATTGTATTGTAATAAAATAGGTATGGTGAAATAATTTAAATGATAGGTTTCAGGCTTAAAACTTGGATTGATGAGTAATTCGGCTTGCGTAGGACTGGCTTCCAATTTTGTTTGTGATAACAAAACCTCCGGTGCAATACTAAACCCTTTGGATAGGCCAATTTGCATGGTAGCACCTACATGATAAGAGGCAGAATTATGATCGACAGCAACATTATCTACTTTAGAAAAATTTTGCCCTACTTTCAAACCCAATCCAAATTTTTGCTGTGCATTTAATTGAATAGCAAAAAAGAAAAACAAAAGGATAAAAATATTTTTCATAAAAAATTATTTGATAATTACTGAATGTTCAAAAATTTAGTAGCAATGATTGCATGCTAAACATATTGCAAAATTACACCAATTCTATCAAAGTAATTTCAGGCATAATACCCACGCGACCTGGATATCCCAAAAATCCAAATCCCCTATTGACATATAATTGCTGTTGCTCCGCTTGATATAACCCCGCCCATTGTTTATATACCCATTGCACAGGACTCCATTTAAAATAGGGGTTTTCCAAACCAAATTGCATTCCATGCGTATGACCTGATAATGTTAAATTGATTTGTGGATATTTTGGAATCACTTCTGCTTCCCAATGGCTTGGATCATGGCTCATTAAAATAATGGGCAAAGCAGGATCCACGCCTTGCATCGCCAATGCCATTTTTCCATATTTAGGAAATCTTGCTTTTGCACCCCAATTTTCAATTCCTACTAATTGTAAAATAGCCCCATCCTTTTTAATTTTAACATTTTCATTCATCAATAAGCGCCAACCCATATTCGCATGTACTTTTTTTAGTGCTTCCAAATTTTCCATTTTAGCTTCTTGACTATCCCATTTTACATAATCCCCATAATCATGGTTTCCCAAAGTGCTAAAAACCCCATGTGGCGCATTAATTTCACTAAAAACAGGTGACCAAGGTTCCATTTCTTTGGCGCGATCATTCACCAAGTCACCCGTAAATAAGACAAGGTCTGGCTGTTGATTTTGAATCATTTGCACTCCCTTTTTTACAGATGCAACTTCCCTTAAGCTGCCACTATGAATATCACTGATATGTATGATTTTAAATCCTTTAAATGCGATCGGCAAATTAGGAATCACTACCTTTTTCTTAATCAACTTATAATTGTACTTATTTCCAAATCCATACAGCAAGGAAAAAAATAAAGTGGATGATAAACCTACACCCAACCAACTTAAAAAAGTAGAACGTGGAATGCCATTCTCCGTGTTCATAAATTTAGCACCCGTGGCTGAGGATATTTGCCCCATGGTCCAAAATGCACCCCTGCGCAAATCATCTACCACAAAAAAAGTGACCATGAAAAACTGGGTCAATACCCAACCCACCCCGATTGAAAAAAAATATTGCTTGAAATAAGGATTGGTGATATAGGGGAAAAGCAGAAAAGACCCCAAACTAAGCGAGCACAAAGCCCAATAAATGATCCCCGCAGTTGTTTTGGCCGTCATCGAAAATCCCTGAAAAACGGTCCTCAAAACATAAAAAATATAGAAATCAACCAGAATCAATAGGGATAATAGAACAAAAATAAAAACAGGATTCCTCATAGAATAAATTAATGGGTAAAATTAGGCCATAATGCCCCATTTATAACATATTTAATCCCAAAAAGTTACCATTTATGCCTTATTTTTGATTGAAATTAAGGAGAACTATTATATGGCTCGAATCATTGGAATTGCGAATCAAAAAGGAGGGGTAGGAAAAACAACCTCGGCCATTAACATTGCAGCTAGCTTGGCAGTTTTGGAATACAGAACACTGTTAATTGATGCTGACCCACAAGCGAATAGCACTACAGGGGTAGGCTTTGATTTGCATAATATTACGACCAGCTTATATGATGGTATGATTAATAATACACCGCTAAAGGATATTGTATTAAAAACAGAAATACCGCATTTGGATTTAATTCCATCACATATAGATTTAGTAGGCGCTGAAATTGAATTAGTCAACTTGCCGAACAGAGAAAATGTTTTAAAAGGTTTGATCAATGAAATTAATGATCAATATGATTTCATCATTATTGATTGCTTACCCTCTTTGGGATTAATTACAGTAAATGCATTAGTAGCTGCTGATAGTGTTATTGTTCCTGTACAATGTGAATTTTTTGCATTAGAAGGATTAGGAAAACTTTTAAATACCATCAAAATTGTTCAAAGCAGATTAAACCCTGAATTGCAAATTGAAGGTATTTTAATGACCATGTATGATGGACGTTTGAGATTAAGTAACCAAGTGGTCAGTGAAGTACGTAAGCATTTTGATGAAATGGTATTTTCAACCATTATTCATCGCAATACAAGATTAAGTGAGGCCCCAAGTGTGGGCAAGCCTGTAATTTTATATGATGCTGAAAGTAAAGGCACTGTAAATTATTTAAACCTAGCCAAGGAAATTTTACAAAAAAATGGCATGACCAATATGAGTAATGCCGAGCGTATAATTGATTAATTATGAGTAAGAGTACACCCAATAAAGAATTAATTGGAAAAGGGCTTCGCTCTTTATTACAAAATATTGATTCGGATTATAAAAATCCTGCAGGAAAAGTACCTACTGCAACCATTGAAAAAACGGTGGCAAGTAACCGTATTTTACTTACAGACATTCAAGTAAATCCTAAAAATCCTAGAAAGGATTTTGATGTTACCGCTTTACAAGAATTAGCAAAGTCGATTCAAATTCATGATTTAATTCAACCCATAACGGTTGCACAACTTGCCAATGGCAAATACCAATTAATAGCAGGAGAACGTCGTTTTCGCGCTGCAAAATTAGCAGGTATCAATGATTTGCCTGCCTATATTAGACATGGTAATGATAAAGAACTATTAGAACTTGCCTTACTTGAAAACTTACAAAGAGTTGATCTTAATGAAATAGAAATTGCATTAAGCTACCAACGCATGATGCATGAACTTAATTACACACAAGAAAACGTAGCAGAGCGAATGGGTAAAGACCGATCTACGGTTTCCAACTATATTCGATTACTTGAACTACCTCCCAATATTCAAGCAGCATTACGTAATGGAAGTTTAAGTATTAGTTTGGCTAAACTTTTAATTGGCAAGGAGGTGGACAAACAACTTTTTCTTTTCAAGGAAATTGTTGAAAAAGGATTAACCGTTAGGCAAGCAGAGGAATTAATTAGGAAAGTAACACAAGCAGGAAAAATTAGCACGCCAAGTAATACTGGCGCTAAAGGTCAACTATCCCCTGTTTATAAAAAATTAGAAGATAAATTAAGTAGCCATCTGTCAACAAAAGTCCAACTACAACATCAAAAAAATGGTAGTGGAAAAATCACCGTTGAATATGCTGACTTAAATGGATTGAATAAAATATTAGAAGCGATGCAATTAAGCATTAGCTAGACTCACTTTCATAACAAGGAATTTTAATAGGATGCGGCTATTATTTACTTTTACATTGCTTTTAATCCTAGTGCTACAAGCTTCGAGCCAAGATAGCACCAAAATGATAAAAAAAGACAGCACATTTGTCATCCGAAAACATATTCCAAGCACAGCTACAAAACGATCTGCCTTAATTCCAGGATGGGGACAGGCATACAATAAACAATATTGGAAAATTCCTTTAGTATATGGCATTATTGCAATACCAACAGCCACCTATATTTACAATAACGACATGTACAAAAAAACAAAATTTGCCTATGAAGCTAAATTCAAGGAGGCCGCAGGTGACCCATCCGATATTGCAAAAATTGATCCACTACTTAAAAATTTAAGTACCTCCTCATTGCAGAGTTACCGAAATATTTTTCGCAAGGATAGGGATTATTCCATCATGTGGTTTATATTAACTTGGGGTGTCAATGTTATTGACGCGACCGTATCAGGACATTTAAAAGAATTTGATATCAATAATGATTTAAGCTTTAAAATACAACCCACCTATCAACCACAGTTTAAACAAGCTGGATTGGCGCTTCAGTTTCACTTAAAAAACAACCATTCAAGATAAATTTATTGATATGAAAATTGCATTAATAGGCTATGGCAAAATGGGTAAGGCAATTGAAACCATTGCATTAAACAAAGGACATGAAATTGTCCTAAAAATAGATATTCAAAATAGCCAAGACTTTACCGAAGCTGCATTACAAAAAGCAGATGTCGCTATTGAATTTACTGGGCCATATAGCGCTTATGAAAATGTAAAAAAATGCATTACATGGGGTATACCGGTAGTGAGTGGGTCTACAGGTTGGCTAGACCAATGGATTGAGATCAAAGATTTATGTGAAGTAAAAAATGGCACTTTAATTTACTCAAGCAACTATAGCATTGGCGTTAATTTGTTTTTTGAATTAAATAAGCAATTGGCGCAATTAATGCAGCCCTATAATAGCTATGATGTTTCAATGACCGAAGTACATCACACTGAAAAAAAGGACGCCCCAAGTGGAACGGCTATCTCCCTGGCAGAACAAATTTTAACTCATTTAGACAGGAAAAATAAATGGGTAAACGGCACTTCTGCAAATGCAAATGAATTGGTCATTCAATCAGAAAGAATGGACCCAGCCCCTGGGACACATATGGTCAAATATAGCTCGGAAGTGGATGATATTGAAATTATACATACCGCACACACCCGGGTTGGATTTGCAAGTGGCGCTGTTTTGGCCGCTGAATTTGCATTTGAAAAAAAGGGTATCTTTACAATGAAAGATGTTTTAGGGCTTTAACCAACAGCTTAAATTAGTTGTAATAAAAAGCAATTGTAAAAATAATGCTATCTAAAAAAACACAATATGCACTTCAGGCACTCTCCTATATGGCAGGTGAAAAGTCAGATGCTCCCATTTTGATTGCTGAAATTGCACAAGAAAAAAACATTCCTTTAAAATTTTTAGAAAGTATTTTACTAGAACTACGCAAGGCCGGCTTTTTAGAAAGTAAAAAAGGAAAAAACGGAGGTTACTTTTTTGCTATCCCTCCGGAAAATATTAAGTTATCAAGCATATTTAGAATTATTGAAGGCCCCATTGCCCTATTGCCTTGTGTAAGTTTAAATTTTTACGAAAAGTGCGCAGACTGTAATGAAAAAAAATGTGGCATTAATAAAGTAATGATTGAAGTGCGCGATAACACTTTGGCGATTTTGGATAAAAGAACAGTAGCTGATTTAAATTATAAAAAAGCAAAGTAATTGTTACTACACCATGTATATAGTAGGTGTATAAATCAACAAAACATGAAAAAACTATTTTTCATTTTGCTTTTGGGCATTACCAGTTGTGCAAATGCGCAAAGTTTAGTGGGAGGACAAAATATTTTAAAAACTAATTTATCTAGCGACGCTTTAAATAATTACAACCTAACTTTTGAGCGAAGTTTGTCTCGTTTTATGTCGGTATCCTTGAGTTATCGAAAAATGAACAAACAAAAATTACCCCTTAAAGAATTAGCAAAACAATTTATTCAAAACCCGGCCATTGATTTTGATAATTTTCAAATTGGAAATTCAGCAATAACGGCAGAAGCCCGTTTTTATTTAGGGGTATCTAAAATGTCTGGTCTGTATTTAGCTCCCTATGCAAGAATGGCAACCTTTGACTTAACTGTTCCTTTAGATTATACCTATACACCTGCATCGCCTATTCCGAATGTAACCTTACCTGCGATACCCATGCATGCACAATTAGATGGCACTATTCGATCAACTAGTTATGGGGTATACACAGGAATGCAATTTCAATTATTAACAAAGTTGGTATTAGACCTCTGGATTGTTGGAGGTCATTATGGAACTTCTAATGGAAAATTAATTTTTGTTGCCCCCAATGGCACGCCTGCCTTAGCCTTAACAGAATTAAAAAAGACGATTGATCAAACCAAAACCACCCCATTTAATTTAACCACCAGTACCACGTCGAATGGCATTGTCACAGACACCGAAGGACCCTGGGCTGGAATTAGGGGCCTTGGTGTTACCATCGGCTTTCGATTTTAATGATACACAAAGACATTCTCAAAACATATCTATTCTTCTATTAAGTATACTGCCACTAGATTGCGTAAATAACTTACCTTTGATTCCACAAAGCTGAATTATATGATGCCTACTTATTTACAAGATTTATTTAAATCTCAAAGCTACGATGCAAACAACTTTTTTTTAATTGCAGGTCCTTGCGTTGTTGAAAACGAAGACATTGTAATGGAAATAGGAGAAAAAGTAAGTACGCTTTGTAAAAAATTAGGTATCCCATATGTTTTTAAAGCGAGCTACCGAAAAGCAAACCGAACTAGTGCCAATTCATTTACAGGTATTGGAGATGATACCGGCATGGAATTAATTAAAAAAGTGGGTGCAAAATTTCAAGTGCCTACTACTTCTGATATTCATGCACACGAGGAAGCGGCGATAGCAGCACAATACATTGACATATTGCAAATCCCTGCTTTTTTATGCAGACAAACCGACTTATTAATTGCAGCAGCACAAACAGGTAAAATTGTAAATGTAAAAAAAGGACAATTTTTAAGTGGCGCCTCCATGAAATTCGCAGTGGATAAAATTAAATTAGCAGGCAACGAAAAAATAATGTTGACCGAAAGAGGAAATACATTTGGCTATCAGGATTTGGTGGTTGATTACAGAAATATTCCTGCGATGGCCGAAAATGGTGTGCCCGTGATAATGGATTGTACGCATTCATTACAACAACCTAATCAAACGAGTGGCGTTACAGGTGGCAACCCACAATTAATTGAGACGATTGCCAAAGCAGCCATTGCTACAGGCGCGCATGGTTTATTTATTGAAACGCATCCAAATCCAGCCCAAGCAAAAAGTGATGGTGCTAATATGTTACCCTTAGACAAGCTTGCGCCCTTATTAGAGAAATTGGTAAAATTGAGAAAGGCAGTAATTTAGCAGCTGCTAAAAATACTTCATGGGATTTCTTTTCCCTAGTAGAATGTATTTTCTAATACTTCTCCAAAAAGCCAATATCATATAAATGATGACAGGCGAACCGAAAGTTAGAAATGAAATGTAGATAAACCACATTCTAATTTTAGTGGTCGCAATGCCCAATCTTTCGCCTATGGCAGTGCAGACCCCAAAAGCATGTATTTCAAAAAAATCCTTGACTTTTTGCATATATAAAGCGACTATTCTATGTGCAATCTATAAAAAAAAGTGGACATAAAGTGTATTTTTTGCTTTAACCGGGTGCAAATTTGGCTTACCTTTGCCCCAATTTTAACCACAAAACTAAGTACCATGGCTTTTGATATCGAAATGATCAAAAATTTGTATGCTGCAATGCCTGCAAAAGTAGAAGCGGCTCGAAAATTATTAAATCGCCCATTGACCTTATCTGAAAAGATATTGTTCGCTCATTTGCATGGAGATCAAAAGTTAGAAAATTTTGAAAGAGGTGGTTCTTATGTAGATTTTGGTCCAGATCGTGTTGCGATGCAAGATGCAACAGCGCAAATGGCATTATTACAATTTATGCAAGCGGGTCGTCCTAAGGTTGCTGTTCCAAGTACCGTGCATTGCGATCACTTAATTTCAGCAAAAGTGGAAGCAAAACAAGATTTACAAGTAGCTACAACAGAAAGTAAAGAAGTGTATGATTTTCTTGCTTCTGTTTCAAATAAATATGGCTTGGGTTTTTGGAAACCAGGTGCTGGAATTATTCACCAAGTAGTTTTAGAGAACTACGCTTTCCCAGGTGGCTTAATGATTGGTACCGATTCGCATACAGTGAATGCAGGTGGCTTAGGTATGATTGCGATTGGTGTGGGTGGTGCTGATGCTTGTGATGTAATGGCAGGTTTACCATGGGAATTAAAATGGCCTAAACTAATTGGTATCAAGTTGACAGGAAAGTTAAGTGGATGGACTGCGCCTAAGGATGTGATTTTAAAAGTAGCTGGTATCCTAACTGTAAAAGGCGGCACTGGTGCCATTGTAGAATATTTTGGTGAAGGTGCTACCAGCATGAGTTGTACAGGTAAAGGAACTATATGTAATATGGGTGCAGAAATTGGTGCGACCACTTCCACCTTTGGTTACGATGCAAGCATGAGTCGTTATTTAAGTTCCACTGGCCGTGCCGATGTTGCTGCATTAGCAGATACGGTTGCTGCACATTTAACAGCGGATCCTGAAGTATATGCTTCTCCAGAAAAATATTTTGATCAAGTAATTGAAATTGATTTGACTACATTAGAACCACATTTAAATGGTCCTTTCACACCCGATTTAGCAACCCCAATTTCAAAAATGAAAGAAGCGGCAGCAGCAAATGGTTGGCCTACAAAGATTGAAGTAGGTTTAATTGGAAGCTGTACCAACTCTTCATATGAAGATATAAGTCGCGCAGTAAGTTTGGCAAAACAAGTTTCAGAAAAAGGATTAACCACTAAGGCGGAATACATGATTACACCAGGTTCTGAGCAAGTAAGATATACCATTGAAAGAGATGGCTTTTTAGATGTATTCAGTAAGATTGGCGCCAAAGTTTTTGCAAATGCATGTGGTCCTTGTATTGGAATGTGGGAACGTGTAGGTGCAGAGAAAAAAGAAAAAAATACCATCGTACATTCTTTCAACAGAAACTTTGCAAAACGTGCAGATGGAAATCCAAACACCTACGCATTTGTGGGTTCCCCTGAATTAGTAACCGCATTAGCTATTGCAGGTGATTTAAGTTTCAATCCATTAACAGATACCTTGACGAATAATAAAGGCGAACAAGTTAAATTAGATGCGCCTACTGGAGATGAATTACCAGTGAAAGGTTTTGCAGTGGAGGATGCTGGTTTCCAAGCACCAGCGGAAGATGGCTCCAATGTTATTGTTGCAGTTGACCCTACCTCGAAGCGTTTACAATTATTAGATCCTTTTGCTGCATGGGAAGGAACAGATTTAAAATCATTGCGTTTATTAATAAAAGCAAAAGGGAAATGTACAACGGATCATATTTCTATGGCAGGTCCATGGTTAAAGTTTCGCGGTCACTTAGATAATATTTCCAACAACTTATTAATTGGTGCTATTAATTTCTTCAATGAAAAAACGGACAACGTAAAAAGTCAAATCAATGGCAATTACGATACTGTTCCAAATACACAAAGAGCATATAAAGCCGCTGGCGTAGGCACAATAGTAGTCGGTGACGAAAACTACGGAGAAGGAAGTTCTCGTGAACACGCTGCCATGGAACCAAGACATTTAGGTGTTCGTGTAGTTTTAACTAAATCATTTGCGCGTATACATGAAACCAACTTGAAAAAACAAGGTATGTTGGCTTTGACTTTTGCAGAGAAAGCAGATTATGATAAAATTCAAGAAGATGACAATATTGATGTAAATGGTTTAACGAGTTTTGCACCAGGAACACCTTTAACTTTAGTGTTAACGCATAAAGATGGTTCTGTAGACACCATCAAAGCAAACCACACTTACAACCAACAACAAATTGAGTGGTTCAAAGCAGGTGGTGCATTAAATATTATTAGAAAACAAGTCGGCAAATAAAAAATTGCTACTTTTACATTACAACTAGGATCCACTATACATTATAATGGTTTCCGAAACCCGTCCCGATTTATCAGGGCGGGTTTTTTATTTAAATACAATGCCAGAGAACACAAATTTTCTTAAATTTAGGCATGATAAATACAGCATTGGTTTCCTATGGCATGAGTGGCCGCGTATTTCACGCGCCTTTTATTGACTTAAACCCCGATTTTAACTTAGTGGGTAGCTGGGAACGCAGTCAAAAAAATATTCAAGCAAGGTATCCGCATACGAAATCATTTAATTCCTATGAGGAAATTTTAAATGACCCCAGCATTCATTTAGTAATTGTAAATAGCCCCAATGACACGCATTACGAATATACGAAGCGTGCTTTATTGGCAGGGAAACATGTGGTTACGGAAAAAGCATTCACAGTAACTGTTGCAGAAGCGGAAGAATTAGATGCATTAGCACAAAAATTAAATTTAAAATTGGCAGTGTATCATAATCGCCGATATGATGCTGATTTTTTAACCATCCAAAAGTTAATTAAAGAAGATGCGATTGGCGAATTTTTAGATATACAAATATCTTTTGAAAGGTACAGAACCACCTTAAGTCCTAAAGTACATAAGGAATTACCTACCCCTGGGGCAGGTGTATTATTTGATTTAGGTCCCCATTTGGTGGACCAAGCATTATTATTATCTGGTATGCCGACACATATATTTGCCGACTTACGCATCATCAGAAAAGTGTCCTTAGTAGATGATTATTTTACATTGCTTTTATACTACCCTACCCACCGTATTCTATTAACCAGTGGCATGGTATATATGCAACAACTACCTGCTTATAAAATTTATGGATCAAAAGGTTGCTTCATCAAATACAGAGCGGACATACAAGAGGATGAATTATTAGCAGATAAAATTCCAACTGGACCTAATTGGGGTGTGGAACCTGAAAATAAATGGGGCACACTTAGTTCAGATAATAACGGCGAAACCAGTACCCAAATAATTCCAAGTTTAGCAGGCGACTATGGACAGTTTTATACATTGATGGCAGCAGCCATCAAACATAATGCACCTGTGCCTACCTCAGCAAAACATGGCGCTGATATTATACGCGTTTTAGAAACCGCTAGAAAAAGTTTTGCAGAAAAAAAGATAATTGCACTTTAAATGCATCCTTATTTAAAAGAAATTATTTCAATATTCAATAAGCATCGGGATCAAAAAAAAGCCGACGGCGCAAAAGCATATTTATTACATCAATTTGAATTTTTTGGTTTACAAACGCCTTTAAGAAGAAGCTTATCAAAAGCTTTTTACAAGTCACACCCCATTAAAAATCATACTGAGCTCACCGCGCTTATTAAGGAATGTTTTGCCCAGCCACAAAGGGAATTACATTATTTTGCCATTGAGCTACTTGGATTTCATCACGTACTTTGGGATAAAAAAACCTTACCCTTGATGGAATGGATGCTTACTCATAATAGTTGGTGGGATTCAGTAGATAGTACCAATAGTAATGTAATTAGTAAATTCTTTTTAAAATATCCAGAACATATTGCAGCTTATACCCTTAAATGGAATCGCTCCAATAATAATTGGCTTAAAAGAATGAGTATCCTATTTCAGTTGACGTATAAAAAAAATACGAACACTGTCTTATTGGCTGCCTATATTGAAAATGCCATTAATGAGGACAATTTTTTTATACGCAAGGCTATTGGATGGGCATTGCGGGCCTATGCATACACTGATCCTAAGTGGGTGATTCATTTTGTAAAAGCACATCCCAATTTGTCGCCGCTTTCAAAGCGCGAAGCGCTGAAGCATCAGTAAACTATTTATTAATAAAGCAACTCGTTAAATATAAAACGCCCCGATCAATCGGGGCGTTTTTCTAATCTTTATCTTTTTAATTTTAAACAAAATTAAAAACTACATCTTCTTAGCATCTTCCAAAAATTTCGCTAAACCAATATCGGTTAAAGGATGTTTTAATAATCCTAAAATTGAATCTAAAGGACAGGTGCATACATCAGCGCCTGCTTCAGCTGCCTTAACAATATGCAAAGCATTTCTAATAGATGCCGCTAATATTTGTGTTTGGAAACCTTGTACATCAAAAATATGTCTGATTTGACCAATCAATTCCATACCATCCCAACTGCTATCATCAATACGACCAATAAATGGGGAAACATAAGTAGCACCTGCTTTGGCAGCTAAAATAGCTTGACCCGCTGAAAATATCAATGTACAATTGGTACGAATACCATTATCACTAAACCATTTAATCGCTTTGATACCATCTTTAATCATTGGCACTTTTACCACAATATTTGGATGAATTGCTGCTAATTTTTTCCCTTCTTCCACCATCGTAGCAAAATCAGTTGATAATACTTCCGCACTAATATCTCCGTCCACGATATCACAAATTGCTTTGTAATGTGCAGCAATGGCAGCTTCCCCTTTTACGCCAACTTGCGCCATTAAAGATGGATTTGTAGTAACCCCATCTAAAATACCCAATTCATTCGCTTCTTTAATCTGCGCTAAATTACCAGTGTCAATAAAGAATTTCATATTTGATTTATTTAATTTGGTTTCCCAAAAGTTAAAAAGTGGCAGGCTACTCACATCACACCGCTCAACCGCCTATCCTTGCTGTATTCCTACCCTGGGGAAGTTCAGCAGGAGCTGGTCGTGTAAGACCTGCCGGTGCAAATGTAGGACAAATGAATTGATTAAAAAAGTACACCTATAACTACCTAATATTGATTGGAATGTATCGTTGTAAAGCCTATTAAATGGTCATGTCTGGCACCTGGCGGACGATAATAAATAAAAATGGAATAGGCATTTTCTGTTTCCCAATGATCCCCTTCTGTTTCGTTAAAATCGAGCATGGGATCTGGGGCTGCCTTATCCCTTAAAATATAGGAATAACTATAATACCCTTGTTTGAGCAATAAGGACTTTTGATACGCTCTTGTCACCGCATTAAATTTCATCTCAGCAGTTTCATCTAACATATTGTTCGTAAGCGACCCAGACAAATACAAAGTTTCCCCTATTAATGGTAATCGATTGGGTGGAACATAAGTAAATACAACCGTAGCATAATCATTTTGGTTGTCACTATCTATTGACTCTGAATTTGAAATTAAAAACTGCCCATTTACATCTTTAAAAATAAAATAAGGAGTCGTCGCTCTTGAAAAATCAGGTTTGACATTAACGATGGTTCCATTTGCGGTCGCTTCAAAATTTAAAATGCGATCCGACTTTAACCGAAAACTTTGTAAGTCAAGCCATCTTAATTCCTTCCCCGATGGAAAAATTAAATCTCGTTCGCTATTATATTCAAGCAAGCTGCCTCTAACAAAATTGGGGGTATTTACACGTAGTGCATCATTATACCGATAATTTTGGATGACCTGCACTTGTATTTGATCAGGTTGAAAAAAAGAAAGCTTTTTTGTTTCTACTGACAATTGTACTTTTTGATGTGTTTTTGAAATATTACCATCAAAGGGTTCTTGAATGGAAGATAATATTGAAACTTGATCATCCACTACAAAAAAACGGCTTGTAAAAACAATCTGTTGCGGATTTGAATCCTTATACACTTTGATAATGTAATTGCCTGATTTCGTTGGGCGACAATTGGAATTAGGGAAAGTAAACTTGTAATGATAATACCGCTGAATTGCAATAGAGGAAATGGAATATTGTGTTATTCTATTTTGATTAAACCCTTGTAAATAATCAAAAACACTCAAATTAGCCGAACGCCAATCTGCATTCATCAATTCGACAGAATAAAAATAATTCTGATACTTGGCATTCAAATCATCAAAGCTAATTTCAAGCGGATTCATCTGACTTAATGAGATCACTGGTATGGCAAGGGCATTCCCCATTGGATGAACGCGAATAGTTTTGATACTGCTATCATATACTTTATCTGGATTGATGGTATTCGCTGAGAATGCTTGCAACCCTAGTAAAAGCCCCAGTAAAATAAGCAATTGCTTACCCATATCTTAATTCATTTTGTCCAACACGAATCTAGTTCTTTATTCATTATTTTTAAGAATAAAAAACTAGATTTGATAAAAATTAGCCCATTGTCCACTGCCTTTGATATCGCGAAAAAAATAAGTTTTCATCAAAAAAAAAGCTATACCAATATCATTGTTAAGCTTTCCATCATTGCAACAGCAATTAGTGTGGCGGCTATTATTTTAACCTTATCCTTGGTTAATGGATTTCAAGAAAGCATTGCAAATAAAGTGTTTTCATTTTGGGGACATATTCGAATTGAATCTGTTAATGGGAAACCCCTTCGAAAAAATGACGCTGTAGTTAATGCTTTAATAAATTCAAGTCAACAACAAATAAAGTCGATCACGCCATTCATTTCGCAATCTACTGTTATCTCCTTTAAACAAGATATTGAAGGAATTGTAGCCCTCGGCGTAAATGCAGATGACCCCGTTCCTTTTTTAGTGCAGGGTAATAAATTAACCCCTTCAAAAGATAGCATCATGAAGGAAATCATTATCTCAGATGCCATTGCAAAAAAATTAAACATCCCATTGAATGAATATATCAAATTATATTTTTTAAACGGCACGAGTGTACAACAACGCAAATTTAAAGTGGTAGGGTTTTATCACTCAGGAATGCAGGATTATGATCAGCAATATGTCATGATTGATATTTTATCATTGTATCAATTAAGAAATAATATTACGGAAGTAGATGGATATACGGTTAACTTAAAGGATACAGAACAGATTGACGAACAAAAAGATGCCATACAAGCGCAACTACCCGACAACTGGGTGAGTACAACAATTCCCAATTACTATCCGCAAATTTTTGACTGGATTGGCGTACAAACTATCAACCGAAATGTGGCGATAACCATCATGTTAATTATTGCCATTGTAAACTTAATCACCTGCTTATTTATATTAATGTTGGAAAGGGTTTCGATGATTGGTACACTCACCGCCATGGGTGCCAGCAATGGTTTTATTAGACAAGTGTTTATTTATCAAGCAAGCATTATTTGCTGGTCAGGTATTATATTAGGAAGCATTTTGGGACTAGGGCTATCCTTATTACAACAATATTTTGGTTGGATACAATTAGATGAAACTGCCTACTTCATTAAAACATTACCCATAAAAATAGTCCCTACACAAATTGTAGTAATATTATTGGGAACCGCAGTGATAAGTTATGTCTCATTTTTACTTCCCACACTTTGGATTAAAAGAATTTCTCCAGCGGCTGCAATTCGATTTGATTAAGATCGCCAACTAGATAACAAAATTCCAGTAGCCACAGCCGCATTCAATGATTCAGCTGCACCAAAACTTGTAATAGTCACTGGATGTGTTATAAAGGGTTGCAAATTGGTTCGTATCCCTTTTGATTCATTTCCAATCACTAAAAAACAAGGGGCCTGCATTTTTGTTCTTGCAAGCGGCGCCCCTGATAAAACAGCTCCATAAACAGACAATTTAGTATTAGTTAAAACAGTTTCTATATTGCACTGCGTCACATTGACTCTTAAAAAACTACCCATCGTACTTTGTATGACTTTCGGGTTGTATAAACCTGCATTATCATCCGATACCAACATTTGCTTTACGCCAAACCAATCTGCGGTTCTAATAATCGCTCCAAAATTTCCAGGATCTTGAATGCCATCTAAAACTAGCGTGAATTCCTTGTCAAATTGAAGTGGCACATTGACAACTTTTTTCTTTACCAATGCAAGTACTTGATTGGCGGTTTTGAATTGACTGATACGTGCTAATATAATTTCATCCACCTGCTCCGTAGGCACGCCTATTGGCTCCTGTGCATTTAGCCACTCGGCACTCGCATATATTTTTTCAATGGTCCAATCACTTTCCAATAACTCCTTCACTAATTTTGGTCCTTCGACAATAAATACAGATTCTTGGTCCCAATGTTTTTTATGGGCAAAAGATTGGATATATTTGAGCTCATTATTATTCATCTGTATTATGTTGTTTCTGAGGCTTAAAAATATCAGTTTCTTTTCAAGATTTTATCTTGTTGCCCTTTTATTTTTATTTACGGCCTGCGCAGATGTAAAAAATGCACTTGTACACGACTATCCAAAGCAGGTTCCCTTTGTATTTGAGAATAAGATAATCGTCAAAGGGGCTGATAACAAGGCAATGCAACAGCAATTAGTGAATGAATTAGGTAATTATTGGGATGATAGCTTAAAAGTAAAAAAGATTAGGCAATTTGGTGTTTTCAATACCGTGTTACAACCCATCAATTTTCAACCGGAACGACTTCCAAGGACCATTCAATATATGCACGCCTATTTGGCAAGTAAAGGATACAACCAAACTGAATTTACTCCCATCATAAAAACAGACACTATTAACAACGAATGGAGAACTAGAATCACGATGCTAGTGCAATTAAATAAAAAAACATTACTTGATACTATTAGCTACCAACTCTCAGATAAAAAGTTACAACAAATTGCGATCAATCATTTAAGCCAATCCTATTTAAAAAAAGGACAACCATTTTCAAATGAAAATATTAACAATGAATTAGACCGATTGGTAACCCTATTCAGATCGCAAGGTTATTTTAATTTTACCAAAGAAAAGATTTTTGCCGAAATTGATACGATTGATCAAAGCTTGATGCAATTAAACCTTGATCCACTTGCGCAAATAAACCAAGTGACTAACGCAGCTTTGATGAAGGATAAAAATCCCAGCTGGAAAGTAAGTATTCAACTGCGAAACACCAGTCCTTCCATTGTTAAACAATACCATGTTGGCAGACAATTATTTTATAGTGATTTAAAATTAACTGACAACCCAGACAGCATTTTAACAACGCCTCCTCCTTTTTCTGAAAATAAAAACGGCATCGTTCATTCCTATAGAAAGCGAAATTATAAATCAAACCTATTTGAGCAACAAAGCTTTATTAAAAAAGGGGACTTATATAATGAGAACTTGTATTACCAAACACTTAATAATTTTAGTAGCTTAGGTGCCTGGCAACAAATTGACGGGCGAACAACAATCAAACAGGACAGCGTATACCTGCATTATTTTTTATTGCCAGCCTTACGTCGCAGCTATAGCTTCGATTTAGAGGGTAGTAGAAATACATCACAGCTAACCTCGGGTAATTTATTAGGGCTCTCCACTAACTTTACCTACCGAGATAAAAATGTGGCAAAAAAATCAATCCCCTCCATTACCAACTTAAGATTGGGCATTGAGTTGAATGTAGGTAATAGCAATAATAATTTAACGCAAACCTTACTTTGGAATGTAGGACATACCTATAGCTTCCCATCTTTAATCTTACCATTTACGCCACAGAAAAGTAGCAATTCGAAAAATACCAGAACCAATTTTTCTTTAAACAGTGCATATATTGATCGATTAAATTACTATCAATTAAAATCTTTCACCACCAGTTGGGGCTACGAATGGAAAAAAAATAAGTTTGCCACTACTGGCACTTGGATTTATAAACCTTTAAATATTGAGTTTTATCAAATCAATAAATTTTCAAAACTAGATAGTTTATTAATACTTAATCCATTTTTAAGATCTTCTTTTAACGAAGGCAATGTGATTAGCCAAACATTAAATTATATCTATCAAGGCAGCACTATAAAAAATCCCCGTCAAAATACTTATTTCAGAATTGGGATTGAAGAAGCTGGTGCCCTATTAGGGTTGACCAGTTTAAAATCAAATATTTACCGCTATTTAAAATTAGAGGCAGAACTAAGAAAGATATATAAATACGATTACACCGAACTTGCATGGAGAATCATGGGTGGCTGGGGTAATAATTACAGCAATAATAATACACTAAGCGGACAACTCCCCTTCTTTAAACAATTCACTGCAGGTGGTCCTTATAGTATGCGGGCTTGGGGACTTCGCCAATTGGGATTAGGCAGTTCCAACTTTTATGACACCAGTGCTAAAAGTCAAAGTTTTGATCGTTTCGGTGACTTGCAATTGGAAGCCAACTTAGAATATCGATTCCCCTTATTTCAATGGGGTTCCTACAAAATTGGATCGGCAGTATTTACAGATATCGGAAATATTTGGAATGCCAGAGATACCAAGGAAGATCCCATGGCTGGCTTCAAACTGAGCAGATTATATCAGGACTTAGCGATAGCGGTGGGAACAGGTCTGCGACTTGATTTTAATTATTTTATTGTCAGGATTGACTACGCCTTGAAAATGAAAGACCCTACAAGATCCAACAATCAAGGTTGGATGGACATCACTAACATAAAATGGACGGAAGTAAAACAGAATGGAACTAGTGTAAATAATTATGCTTGGCAATTTGGCATTGGCTTACCTTTTTAAAATCACGCATTTATTTACGCATTAGTACCTGCATCTATCTCCACTTGACTTGCCAATAAATCATCAATTTCTTTTTTCAAATCCTCCCAGTGAATTGCATCTTCAATTTTAAAATCGCCAATTTTTGTTCTTCTTAATGCACTCATATAAGCGCCTACGCCTAATGCTTCGCCAAAATCTTTCACTAAGCTTCTAATATAAGTGCCCGTTGAACAAACTACTTTAAAATCAATATTGGGTAAATGGATTTTGGTAATTTCAAAACTAATAATATTTACTTTTCGCGGATCCACTTTTACTTCAATTCCTTTTCGCGCAGATTCATACAAACGCATCCCCTCTTTTTTGATGGCAGAATGCTGTGGTGGCATTTGTAAAATTTCACCAATAAACGGAACTGTCGCATTGACTATTTCAAGCTCCGTCAAATGCGTTATATTTTTAAAATTTTCAGGGGCCGTTTCTAAATCATAGGAAGCAGTTGTTGCGCCTAATACCAAAGTGCCCGTATACTCCTTTGGCAAACCTTGGTATTCATTTATTTGTTTGGTAAACTTTCCAGTACAAACAATTAATAAGCCTGTTGCTAATGGATCTAAAGTGCCTGCATGCCCCACTTTTTTTACCCTGATTAGGTAACGAATTTTATTAACGATATCAAATGAGGTCCATTGTAGTGGCTTATCAATGAGCAACAACTTTCCATCAAGAAATGGCATTAAAACTTCGGGAATGGCTTTTTGTCGCATTGAATATTCTTAGCGCTTAATAAGCACGCGCGAATAAAACGCGTTGCTTGGAAGGATTGCCAGTGAGAATGCACTTACCGACTTCTAATGGATTATCTAATGGTATACAACGAATGGTTGCTTTGGTTTGGTCTTTAATTTTTTCTTCGGTTTCAGCAGTCCCATCCCAATGCGCTAAAACAAAACCAGTTTTGTTATCCAATACATTTATAAATTCATCCCAGGTATCCACTGATGTAATATGATCGTCACGATATTTTGTTGCGCGTTGCAATAAATTGGATTGTATCTCTAATAATAATGCGGCAACTGTTTCGGTTAATCCCTCCAATGAAATGGCTGTTTTTTCCTTGGTATCGCGACGCGCTAATTCAACTTGGTTGTTTTCTAAATCCCTTGGTCCCACCGCAATACGAATTGGCACCCCTTTTAATTCATACTCTGCAAATTTCCAACCTGGTCGATTGTTATCTGAATTATCATATTTAACTCTGATGCCAGCTGCTTTAAAAGAGGCTACAACGACCGCCATCTTTTCATCAATCATTGCTTTTTGTTCGTCTCCTTTAAAGATGGGAACAATAACCACTTGTACTGGCGCAATTCTTGGCGGTAAAACCAAACCTTCATCATCACTATGGGTCATCACTAATCCACCAATGAGTCGGGTACTTACACCCCAACTTGTTGCCCAAACATATTC